>Ga0181394_1000143_pt1 | contig 29620 bp, 29 predicted proteins | sample 17SPOviralmetaG_FD_130123 | JGI IMG/M metagenome (GOLD analysis project Ga0181394, IMG submission 130123) | Marine viral communities from the oligotrophic San Pedro Time Series (SPOT) site, San Pedro Channel, CA, USA - 17 SPOT_SRF_2010-11-23 | ecosystem: Environmental > Aquatic > Marine > Strait...
CTGATGAAAGATTGAAATATCATAATTTGACAAAATTGAAATAAAATGTTGGCATGTATTACATACATAAAAATGGAAACGGAAAATAAATTAGAAACCGAATATATTAATACATTAACCGAAATAGAAAAAAAAGGTTATGAAATTGCCAAATCACATTTGGGTTCGTCGTTTAGTTTAAAAAAGAGCATTGGTTTCAAACAATGGAAAAAAGATAACAAAAAAGAATAATTATATAAACAGAATTCGTTATATGTTTATATAATGAAACGTATAATTTGCGAAAAGACGATATTTAATATATTATTTTACAGGAAACATCAAAAACACTATAATTTAAAACTAGATTATCCGTATAATACTTTGTATAGAAAAAACACATTTGAATGGATTGTTAGTCAATCGAATGCAATTGACAAAATGGGTTTTGATAATTGGTATAAAAATACGAAAGGACCGTTGGGAGTACCAAAAGATATACCTATTCGAACCAATCCTTTTGTTTATAAATTGAAAATATTTAAGTAGCAATTAAATCGAATTTTTCAGGATTGTGCCATTGTTTAAAACTACTATAATTCATAGCAATAGGTTCTTTTCTTTCAATGGTTTGAGTTTCATTTTTTACTTTCTGTAGTGGTGAAAACTTGTATATTTTACCCAAATACACAAACTTATTTTTAATATGTGTTTGTATATTTTGTTCATTTTTAATAGGTTGAATAATTTTTGGTTTTGGTTTGCTGTAATTTTTTAATTTTGCAAAAGGTCCTTTCTTAACATCGATTTTCGATTTGTTTGATTTTTCGTCTTTTTCTATTTCATGAATATGCAAAAAAGGAGAACTGTAATCTTTGGGAATAATAGAATCATCAATGAAGAAATCTCTACAATAAAACCGCGCAACATATTTCATAGCTACCGCATTTAAATAAGAATAAGAAATATTAGTATCAGAATAATATGCAAAACCTTGTTTGTATGCGTTATAAAACATTATCACTAGTCCTTGAGGTGTATTTTCAAATAATATACGTGATTTCCACGAAGAGTCCAATAAGTTGTCTTTTCGGGTAATCGTTTCGTTGTATTGTTCTTTATCATAAAATTCGGATTGAATGTTTTGATTGAAAATTTCTTTTTCATAGCATTTTACAAAATTATCTTTCGTTATTTGTAAATAATCTGGTGGTGGTATGTGATCTTTTTCTTCATTTTCTTGTTTTAACAAATTACTGTAAATATTCCAATAAATATATATAAAAAAGGAAACACTAGAAACAACAGAAAATCCAAAAATATGATATTGATTGATTGGAAACATATAATATTTTTATAAGACGTAGTATTTATATAAGTTTTATGTGTTAGTTTTTTTCACCAAATTTACTAATTGATTTGTTTTTCATAAAATCGTCGTATAATTCAGAATAATCACTTTTCATAAGAGATTGATAATGGTGCATTTTGTAACCATCGAGTTTATTGTTAATCATTTTTCGTTTTGCAGATTCAGCAGAAAATATGCGATAATGATAACATAAAAAATAAGCATTTTGTATATCGATTTCTCTCAGATTTTTGTAAAAAGCATTTAATTGTGTTTTATTAAAGCGAACACCATCAACACAAAGTATATCTTGTGTAGCAAGTGGATAGTGAAGTGTTAATTCTTTGATTTTGTCACATTTGGATATAGATTTGACTTCAATTTGATCAAAACGATCACGACCTTTTGGCCATTTATGTGGATGGGGATGACGTTTATCATGATCCCATCTAGTATCTAAATATTGTAAAATAGAAGGCGGATCATTTACTCTACCATTACTAGACATCATTAACCACGGAATTTTTATGCAATCTACATCTTTGAATGTTGTTTCTAATTCATCACGAATTGTTTTTCTTTTGTTTCTATAGGTCGTAATAAACTCGTCGCAATCTACAAAAATGATCCATTTAAAATAGTCTTTTATTTTAACAAAAGTTTGATTTACATCAAATGTTTGACGTTGTTTAAAATTGGTAGAATTGACAATAGTTACTTTTTTGTGTGATCTTATTTTTTCTGAGATGGGAATCGTTGAATCAACATCGTATAAAATAAAAATATTATCTACCCCTTCGGCAAAATAATATTCTACAAATTCATCTAGAAATGGTTCATTTAAATATCTTACAATTAAAGCTAAACATTTCATAATATATATACATTTACCAAAATATTCATTAAGTTTATTTTATTTGTTCTTTGCGAAATTCAAATAAGTCCTTAATTTCTTTGTCCAACATCTGCACTTTAATGCGGTCATATGTTTTGTATCCACTATCCGGATGCAAGCATACAAGATATAAATCGGTTACTTTTTTTCCATATTTGATTTCTAAAATATTCTTATATACATTCAATTGAAGAGAATAATGCCAATAATTTGTGTCTGGTAAATGCGAAATACAAGGTGTAATTGCCGCTTTTCCATAATTATTATCATAAGATATTTCCTTACATCGTTTCCAATCATAAATTTGAAGACTACCGTCAGGGTTTTCGAAAATCATATCAATAGAACCGGAGAGTTTCAATTCTTCGTAATAAACACACCATTCAGTTCGGTATGGTTTTAATTCAGGAAAATCTTTTACAAAACGCAGAAACCATGAATATTCAACACTGTCATTTTTCACATCCATTTCATTATAGTAGCATTCAATATCATAATGCATTTTGGTTCCGGCAGCAGCCGCTTCATCACGATTTTTATCCCAGTCGGCCTTGATTTGTTCTTTAGTTTTTCCATAATATTTATAAGTAGGATCGTTTCTTCGTTTATTGGTTAAAATTTTATCAATAATTCCATCACTATCGAAATGTTCAAAGTGAGAATGGTTCCAAGTGGTGACAGAAGTAAAACTAGAGTCGCCATGAACCGTGTAAATATGAGGTCCTTCATCAAAACTGATGAACTCATCTCTTGGATGAGCATTTTTTTTTTCTAAGTAATCAGGAACAGGATTCGACATGTTATAATGATTGTAATTTACTATTTATATAAATTAAAAATAATATTCAATTTTGTAACATGAAATTTACATATATTCGTTGATTTCAAAATCTTTTGAAAATGTCTCATAAATCCAGTGTTTTAATTGTTGTCGTCGCCTATATTCATATTGTTCTCCTAATCCGTTGATTTTATGCATATAACTAATATTTTTCTCTTTTTCTTCTTCACTTGATTGAATTAAATGAGAATGATCCATTTGCCATTGCAGAAATGATTGTAGAAATTGATGAACCATTCGATCTATCCAACTTTTGTATTTGGTTGGATCCATAATTACCCATTTGCAAGGTTGATTTTCTTCTGTAGATGTCCAAATATAAATCGTATTGGGTTTTTGAATAAAACAACATATAGGTAACAATGGAGTATTGCAATATTTCTGCAAACAATGTTGAATTCCATTGACTACATCATGATTAAACATATGTTGTAAATCACTATAACTAATTGGAATAGAACGAATCCATTTTTCAAAACTTATATTTGGTTTTGCCCAAAATGGTTTATTAATATATTCCAAAATTAATTTTCGTTTTCGGGTTAAATTCATTGTTTTTTCTTTTTTTAATACTTCAATATCGTTTTGTTGTTTTGCAATTTTGTCATATAATTTTGTTACATGGTTTTGCATATTCTGCAATTGTTGTTGTAAATCATTAAGAGCATTGCTTTGTTGAAGGGGTGTTAATGGTTCCGGATAAAAGAATTGATTTACTTGATCTGAATGATTCATTTTTCTATGATATAATAATGTAATTATTTTATTTCAATTTTGTATTTTGATAATATAGAATATATATGAATTCTTCTTATTTTGAAATCCAAAAAAACGGGGTGTCTCCTTTTCAAAATTTTTTATGCTATCTAGGTGGTTCGGCTATTCAAACTGTAGGTGACAATCCTGTAACTGCATATCGTCAATTAGTACAGCAATATGCCAAAGATGCAAAAGGCAATATTGTGAGTCCTGAAGTGGCAACTAAGGAAGCAAAACAAGTATTTCAACGAGGTCCTTTATCTGCATCTTTATCGGGTTTAACTCCGAGAATGGTGGGTGTTTTATTGAAACGTGTTCCAAAATTTGGGTTTTTATTGGGTTATACTGCCATTACCGGAGATGAAGGAGAACCTGGTTTTGCGGCAGCAACGAGTGCATCAATATTATCTGCACCTTTTATTAACCCAGTACGTATGGTAGAGAAACAACAAAGAGTTAATTTACGAACGACTGGAAAAGAAGTACCGGTAGTCACTATATTAAAAGATGCAAGAGAAAGTAATTTTAGACCATTGTTTCGCGGTACAGTACCATTAATGGGTCATTCCTTTGCTAGTGCTGTTCTTGGACTAGTAGGACAACCCAAACTACAAAAATATATTCAAAATGAATTAGGTACCAAAACAAATTTAGGACAATCCATGACAAATTTGGTCGCTTCTTCTATTGTAAGTCCTATTTATGTGATTGCAACAAATCCGCTATCACGTTTAGAAGTAATCATGCAAACAAGTTCCATTAAGGGAAAACAAATAGGAGTAACAGAGGCAATTAAGGAATTGGTAAAGGATAAAAAACAGTTTGGTATAAAGGGAATGTTTCGTGGTCAAGGAACTGGACTGGCAAAGGCCATTATATCTTTAACATTGTTCCATGAAGGACGATTATTTTTGACAAAACAGATGAAAATATATAATGGTACAAATAAAAATATATAAATATAACAATAACATATAGAATAAATGTCTGATCCTTTTGCTTTTGATCATAAACGATTATTTAATGAACCAACTATGGAACAACATGGAAGTCACATGATAATAAAGAATGTGCATAAACCCGAAAAAACAAAATATTTAACCATCGATACGCGTTTTCGCGATCAATATGATACAAGTTTATTAGCCAATTATAATATTACTTTGCCCGAACGAGTAAATTCAGTAAAAAGTATGAAAGCACTTCAGTTAGAAATGCCTTTGAGTTATCATAATGTTTCAGCTAGTTTGGGTAATAATTCTTTTCAAATAACAAATACAACACTAACTGAAACATATGTTTATTCATTAGGAAATCAAAATATTGCTACAAGTGATCTAGGAACTACAATACAAGCTGATTTAAACGCAGTAGCAACTCCAGCTTGGGTAAAAAATGTGGATGTTATTCTTAGTAACGGAAAATTTACTATAACTAATAATACTACGAATAATATTGATATAATATTTGATAATATTGATTGTAGTGGTGGAACTACACCAAAAGGAGGATTATCTGATAGAGAAAGTTTAATGTCCAAATTAGGTTGGTTGTTAGGTTTTCGAAAATCATCTTATTCATTGACTACAAGTGGTACAACTCAATCAATTACTGGTGAGGCAATTGCGGATGCAACAGGAGTACCTTATTTTTATTTGATTGTGGATGAATTTAAAAATGGCAATCCTCATTCTTTTCTTGGAGTATCAAGAACTTCTCAATTGTCTAGCCAACAAATATTGGCGCGTATTAGTGTAGATACATCATCTTATATTGTTGGCATAAGTGGTACTTCATTACCCCAAACAATGTCAGTTAGTGACGGTGATAATATGGTATCCGATACACGTACATATGGTGAATTGGTTGATATTCAAAAAATGAATGTAAGAATTGTAGATCAGTTTGGACGAATCATGAATTTAAACGGACTTGATTTTTCATTTTGTTTGGAAGTAAAACACGAATAATAAAATTGAATAAATATAAACAAATTAGTTGATAAATACTTAATCATGAATTTATCAACTTTATCACAAGAACAAAAATACGCGTTTGATTTGTTCAAAAAGGGAGAAAATGTCTTTATTACGGGTCCTGGTGGCACAGGCAAAACAAAATTAATTGAGCATATGGTCGAATATTGCAAATTTGCAGGAAAACGTGTTCAAGTGTGTGCAATGACTGGTTGTGCAACTATTTTGTTGCCGAAAAGTTGTAATGCACGAACCATTCATTCATGGAGTGGCATTCGTTTATGTAAAGGAGAAAATCGAAAAATTGTAGAAAATGCATTGAAATATAAAAAAAATAAGGCATGTTGGAAGGGAGTAAGAGTATTGATTATTGATGAAGTAAGTATGATGTCAGTAAAAGTATTGGAAGTGTTGGATGCTATTGCCAAAAATGCTCGCTATATTGAAGCACCATTCGGTGGTATTCAGGTGATCTTTTTGGGAGATTTCTATCAATTGCCGCCCGTTGGAACTATGGGTGACGAAGACACAGAAAAATTTTGTTTTGAGAGCAAATTATGGAGTCAATTATTTCCCTTGAACAATATTGTTCAATTAAAGACTATATTTCGTCAAACAGACGCCAAATACAAGGAAATTTTGTTGCAAATACGTGAATCGAAATTGGATGAGGAAAATGTCAAATTATTGGAAGGTTATGTACAACGCCCTTTTGACAAGACCAAATACAATGGTTGCGTTCCGACCAAATTATATCCAACGCGTGTAAAAACTGAAAATTATAACAATTTAATGTATTCTAAGTTGGAGGGGAAAAGTTATTTGTTTCATTCTAAACCAAAACAAGATTGTAGAACATACATAGATAGTAACAAACCTATTTCATTGGAACATTTATCAAAATGTCGCAATATGACGGAAAATATGAAAGAATATGAATTACAGCAATTGGTTAGTACATCGTCGTATCCCGAAGTATTGCAATTAAAAATAGGAGCAGTTGTAATGTGCACAGTGAATTTGGATATGGATAATGGAATATGCAATGGATCTCAAGGTATTATTAGTGATATATTAGAAACGGAAACAGGAATCGTACCGGAAGTCACGTTTATTAATGGAATCAAAAAGATGTTGGATATACATTACATTCAATCAGAAGAATATCCCACCATTGCTATTGGTCAAATACCTTTATGTTTAGCTTGGGCATTAACAATACATAAAATTCAGGGTGCCACTTTGGAAATGGCAGACATTGATGTAGGAAATCAGATATTTGAATGTGGTCAAACGTATGTAGCATTATCGCGTGTAAAATCATTAGATGGTTTGTATTTGTCAGCATTTAATCCATTTCGTATCAGAGCAAATGCACATGTAAAAGCGTTTTATGAACATATTCCTGAAAAAGATTATAAAATTGAGGAAAATATATTTCAATCCTTTGAATTGAAGGAAGAAGACTATGAAGAAAGTAATGTTAAAAAGATTATATTGTGATAAATAATGGTTTAATAAATTAGTATTATTAAATTTATAAACAATATATATGTTCAAAATTATTGATTTTGATAAATTAAAATTAGATTTATCAAATTTTGATTCAAGTAGAAGACGAAATACAAATAAATATATTATTATAAACGATAACGTATATACTGTTATTTATAAAACACCGTTGAATTTGCTGACATTTATTGAAGAAAACAAAGAGGATTTTTGTTATTTTTGTCCAGGAATGTTTTCGGTGATAAGAGAAAATGGTAAATTCAAAGGATATCAAACATATATAGGCAACCATATTTCAAACGAAACATTCCAACATTACATGGAAAATAATAAAGAACGAATTATAGAATTTACAAAAAAAAGTTGTTATTGGTATATTGATTGGAAACCAGATAATTTTTTATTGATTAATAATGAAATGACATTAATTGATCTTGATTCTTTTCACATGATTGGAAAGGCAACTATTCCAATATATAAAAAAAATTATTGGGGAGTTACCATAAAATGGTATATTGACACCGTAAATAAAATAACTTCATCTTTGAAATAAAACACTGCATGATGCTTTAAAAAATTTGCAATACGATATATATATGCATTATATATATATTATGTGTGATAACTGTTGTTATTATTCTTATTATTATTATTGTAATTGCTGTTGCAATTTTTATTATACTTCTTGTAATTGTTATAATAATTGTAGTTCATGTGGAAATTGTTATTACTGTTGTAATTGTTGCAATTGTAGAAGTTGTAATCAAACTATGAAGAGAAAACGTAGAAATCGTGCAAAAAGACGCAATTGTGGATGTTGTTAGATTATGTGTTTTTCTTTATTTGAAATAATGGTTGTACAGTCCGTTTTGTAAAATGATTATTTTGTTTTGCAGGAGGTTGAGAAGTTGTTTTTTTATGTTGTGTATTATTGATGTTATTATGCAACATGCTTTTTTCTCTTTTACGTAAAACTTTAAAATAATTGGCAGCATCAGGTAGTTCTTTACCATCTGCACGAACACGATTAAATTGAATCGGTATATAACGAACACTCCATTTAAATTGTTGCGTCATAATGTAATATTGAAATCGTTCGGAATGAAGAGGATATAAGCAACTATATTCATACATATAATTAAACATTCCGCAATATTTATCCAAATTGGATGCGTCTAATATACAAAACCGATCGTTTAATTTTGGAAACAAGTGGAAATTCGGTGTGCAAACATTGAATTTTGTTGTAATAGAAAAGAATCGTATATCAAAAGGAGTCAAATAATGAAGATCGGGACGTAAATAAACAATATAATCAAACTCGATATTGCTATGATTTACCATGATACCCAATTGACGTTTGGAATACATGGCACATAAAAAATTATCAAGACAAGTATAATTCGATTCCCATGGATCAGGTTGCGAACGATATTTATGTAAATCAATTTCTTGTTTGACTTTATCTTGGTCTTCGATTTCAACAAAATCTGGATTTAATAAAGTATATTCATCGAAATCTAATGTAATATTTCTTTCTTCTGCTCTTGGATTGTTGTATATGGAGTTGAAGGAAAAACTATGAACAAATATTTTGTATTCAATATCACCATCATCTAATGGTTGTAATATATTTTTTTTGATGCTGTCAATAGTATATTTTAAACTTCGGGTAAGACCCCAAAAACAAAGGGCTATTTTCATTGTTATTAAATATTCCTATTTAAAATGATCTAAACTAACTAATTTCTACTATTATTATAGATGGTTGCAGGAAGTATATTGCCGGTAGCATTAAATGAGAAAGGTGAGTTATATTTTTTATTTGGTAAGGAAAATCCAATGGAAGATAGTGCCAAAGGATATTCTGATTTTGGCGGACGTTTAGAAAAAGGCGAGACACCATATGAAGGTGCTTTACGAGAAGGTTCGGAAGAATTGACAGGGTTTTTAGGTAACAAAAAACAATTACGTAAATTAATAAAAAAGAATGGAGGGTATTATCCAATCAAAATCGACACCTACCATATTCATGTATTTTGTTTAGACTATGATGCAAAGTTGCCACAATATTACAATAACAATCACAGTTTTTTGTGGAAAAATATGGATAAACAACTCCTTAATGACAGTAAGTATTTTGAAAAAATAGAAATAAACTGGTTTTCAGTGTCACAAATGAAAGCACGTAAAAAGGAGTTTCGAAGTTTTTACCAAGATATGTTGGAAGTATTATATGATCATGAAAAACGCATTATTGAATTTTTAAAGACAAGTAATTTAGTAAAGATATCAAATAAAACGCGTAAAAAGCGTTAAGAGCATTAATTATGACGATTTGATTTAGGCAAATTATTATTTTTGCGTAATAAATTTTATATGTATTTTTTATAAAATAATGGCTTGTGATCACATTAATCAGACAGCATGTACTTTTGTACCCCCTTTAGATAACTTTACAAACATCGATCCCTGCATGATCGAGGACATTGAGTGTCACCGTATTGTCCATGATTATAAGAGAAAGACCAAGCAATATTTAGAGTCTACTGGTGTTGTTACCATTACCGAACCTAATGGTCTTGTCATTGAGAAGGTCTTTGTTTCTGCCAGAAATTGCATGAAGGACATCACTTCTACTTTCAAATTGTTGATGGGTCAAAAAGACTCTGTAGTATATACTGAGGGAGATAAGAATAACATCTACATTACCGGTGATGGTTGCCCTATGTGCGAAATCACTTTCGATACCGGAAAGTTAAATGAATACACCGGTGGTGATATTGAGTGTGGTGTTCGTAAGTTGCTCCAAATTTCTTATATAACTGATGATAAGAGATACGCTCAGAAGAAGGTTCGTCGTATTGAGGTTGATGATTCTTCCTACAACCGCGAGTACGATCCTACTGCTTGTGTTGATGGTAATAGAGCAACTATCGAGGAATACGACCTTAAGAGAGTCAGTGAGGTCTATCTTATTAACCAAGGTAAGTGCTGCGGAACTGATGCTCCTGATAAAACATACAGCATGCGAGACGATCTTATGACTGCTACTGGTGATTTTGGCACCACTACCGAAACTATGGCTCAAAGAAAGACAAACTGTGCTGAAGACCCAGCATCTGTACTTACTTCCTTAGGTAAGAGTGGTTGCGGTAGTTGTTAAATACTAGACTTTAGTAAATAATTAAATAATAATACGATCATTGTATTATTACTTTTTTTGAATAATATAAATTTTCACTATATTGTATAAATGAAACACAAAAAAAATAACCCAAATCCTAATTGCAAAAATGATGTATGTATGCCAAATGGGTGCGTTAAAAAAACATGTAATTTACAACCATGTGGAGATATGTCATGGGACAATGACAAATGTTTAGTCAATAAAATAGAATGTGTTCGAAATACAACAACCTATGTTTGTAAAAAACAACAATATTTAGAATCAACAGGAGTAAAAAAGATTGAAGAACCAGGATCAAAAGTATCTTTAAAACGAGCGATTGTATCGAGTTTAAATGAAATGAAAGATGTTACTTGTGTATTGCGTGATATTATTGGTCAATATGATGATTGTCACCCATTAGAATGTTTTGAAATTGATACAGGTAAATTAAATGTATATACGGGTGGTGACATAGAACCATGTGTAAGAAAGTTAATTCAAATTGAATATATTACACAAGAAAATTGCCAGGGGGAAACAAAAGTATGTGAAATAAAAAATACATGTAAAAAACGTATTCGAAAATTACAAGGTAAATCTTGTAAAGATCCATGCAAAAAACGTCGCAAAAAACCATGTAAAAACCCATGTCCTCCGCCACCATGTCCTCCGCCGCGTTGTACTGTTCCTATAAGGTGTAATAAAATGCTTTTATTTCCATTATTTCCTATACGCGGAGCATATATTTATCCATTGTTGGAACCCAAGTGCGTCAAATGTAACGGTAATTGTAAATGTTCGAAATAAAATATATATTTAGTGTATAATGCCCTATACTATAAGAAAAGTTCGAAATAAAAACTGTTATAGAGTGCGAACAACAAAATCAAAACGGGTGTTGGCAAAATGTACTACCAAAGAAAAGGCCAAAAAACAAATACGTTTATTACGTGCAATGGAAGTCAATAAAGATTTTGCAAGAAAGGTTAGGGCAACACGAAAAAGGAGAGGGTCGTTATCTCTTTCCAAATAAATATATTAAATTTAATTGTTATCATTATGCAGTCAAATTTTTGTAATTTATAATATCTTATAGTATTATATGGTTAGTAATAATATAATATGTTTTTTAACTTTACGTCCAAATGAGTTGTTTTATAATTTTGTAAAACAATTACCAAATCAAGAAAATATATATATATGTATTGATGATAATAATTATAATATACCGAATTACGATGATAAAATTAAAATAATTAAAATTGATAATGAAATATGTGAAGAAGAGGGATTTAAATCAACCGTACTATACAAATTGGATGAAGCATGTAGTAGAGATAAAGCATTATATTATTTTTATAAAAATGACATAGAATATGATAATATATGGTTTTTGGAGGAAGATGTCTTTATACCAAACATAAAAACAATAGAAAATATAGATAAAAAATATAATGATGAAGATTTATTAGTCCGCTCTCATAAAATAATACATGAAAAAAGGGAGGATTGGCATTGGACTCTTGTAAATGGTCAGATACATTTGGAACTTCCTTATGCAACAAGTATGATATGTGCAATTCGATGTTCCAAGAAATTATTACATTGTATTTTTGATTATGCTGTAAAATATAAAAGTTTATTTTTGGATGAAGCGTTGTTCAATACAATTGCTTTGCAAAATAATTTACGTATAAATACTATAGAAGAATTATCAAAAATTGTTTATCGTAGAAATTGGGAAAAAAAAGATATTAATCCCAACAAATTATATCATCCTGTGAAAGATATGAATAAACAATATAAATTCAGAAAAAAATAAGAATAAATCGTCATTATTGAAAATAGTATAAAAATAATATTTCATGCATATTAGAAAAATGCATGAAATGAGCAAAGAACAGAGAAGGGTCTTGGACTATATACGTTCAGGATGTAATGTAATTGTTGATGCTTGTGCAGGATCAGGTAAATCAACAACTATATTATCTATTGCCAAAGAATTAACAGGTAAGAAAATATTACAATTTACATACAATTCGCAACTACGATTTGATGTAAAAGAAAATATACGCAAAATGAAATTGAAAAATTTGGAGGTACATACATATCATAGTTTTGCGGTAAAGTATTATAGTGATCAAGCACATACAGATACAGGCATTCGTATTTCGCTTCGAGAACAACTGAGTCCAAGAAATCCAATACCTCCTGTAGATATTATTGTCTTGGATGAATGTCAAGATATGACCCCGCTATACTTTGAATTAATTGTAAAAATGTCAAATGATATGTGCAGTGAGAAAAAAGACCATAAATTTCAGATGCTAGTTTTGGGGGATTATATGCAAGGATTGTATGAATTTAAAGGAGCTGATATTCGTTTTTTAACAAAATCGGAGGATATTTGGAAAGATTTACCTTTCTTGGAAACAACAGTTTTTAAACAATGTTTATTGAAGACATCATATCGAGTAACAAATCAAATGGCATCCTTTGTCAATAACGATATGTTAGGTGATAATAGATTACAAGCAAACAAGGAAGGTTGTCCGGTTGTATATATAAGGCGTCCAAGATTTCAAATAGATAATATCGTTATTTATCAAATAAAACGACTCCTTTCTGAAGGAGAATGTCCCTCCGATATTTTTGTTCTTGGACATTCAGTAAAAGGAGTAAATAGTTATATACGTCATATGGAAAATATTTTAACTGAAGCAGATATTCCATGTCATGTACCTATGTTTGAAACAGATGCTATGGACGATCGTGTAATAAACGGTAAAGTGGTATTCTCTACTTTTCATACAGTGAAAGGTCGTCAAAGAAAATATGTCTTTGTAGTGGGGTTTGATCAAGGGTATTTTTACAATGCACGCAATCTACCGAAAGATCTATGTCCAAATACTTTATATGTGGCATGTACTAGAGCAACACATTGTTTGTATTTATTACAAAATGAAAGTGCCAAACCATTAGAATTTTTAAAGAATGATCAATATGACATGAAAAATAGTGGATACATTGATTTTAAAGGAATGCCACAAACAATTTTTCAAGAGAAAGTCCAAGAAGATGAATCAATCGTAACTATACCTACTTATTATGTAAATCCGACAGAATTAATTAAATTTTTGTCAGAAGATACCATTGAATTTGTCACACCTATATTAGAAAAGATATTTATCCAAGAAATAGAACCACAAAAAGATATGGAATTTGAAATACCCAAAATAATATGTACTGAAAGTGGATTATTTGAAGAAGTAAGCGATTTAAATGGAATTGCTTTACCGGCAATGTATTATGACGAAATACAGGGAAATACAAAAGACGGAGAAGATATATTACGGAACATGATAAACAAATCAGTCCAAGAAATGAAAGAAAACAGATATAGTTATTTAAAAGAAATAGTGAAAATGTTGCCAGAAAAATGTGAAACATGTTCTGATTATTTATTTCTGGCTAATGTTTTTGTCGCAGTGCAAGAAAAATTGTATTCAAAAATAAAACAAATAGGTCGTCATGAATATAATTGGATAACGTCAGAATTAAAACAAAAATGCATGGATAGGTTAAACGAACATCTTGGACATGAGTTTAGAAAGAGTGGGGGCGTGACAGTAGAAAAACAATTAATCCATTATTCAAATGAAAAAGAACATGAAATATTAGACAAAATAATGGCAGTGTATTTTCATAATGAGAAGCATTTTAAGTTTAGTGCTCGTTTGGATATGGAATCTGATGAAAATATATGGGAAATAAAATGTACAAGTAAGATTACACAAGAACATCAATTACAAGTGGTTGTTTATGCGTGGTTGTGGAAAATGTTGTACCCGGAACAAGAAAGAACTTTTTACATATTAAATATAAGAACGGGAGAAAAACAAATATTACAATCAAGTAATGAAGATTTAACAAGAATAGTTGTTACTTTATTACGAAACAAATATGAAGACGTAGAAGTATTAAGTGATGAACAATTTATAACATTATGTAAAAACAATATGCAAAAATATTGTTAATAATTTCATTGTAAGCATATATATAATGGAAGGTTATAATTTTTATATGATAAATTTGAGATCTTCTATACAAAGAAGAGAAACAATGTATAGAATGTATAATAAAAATAATTTAATAACTGTACATGCATTTGAAGGTGAATATATATGTGATAAACCAGATGTTTTTTTACCTAGTAATTTAGAATCAATTAAGCAATCGAGATATAGTATAAATAATTATGAAATTGCATGCACAGCATCACATATTAAAGCTATTAAAATGGCATATGAAAACAATGAAGAGGAAGCATTTATTATTGAAGATGATACACATAATACATATAAATCACTTTGGGAAAAAAATTTGAGAACAATTATTAGTGAAAAACCATGTAATGCAGAATGTATTATATTTTTTACAAGTAGTCATGATTTACAAAGAAATTTAATTGCAACAAAACAAAATTTTGTGAAATATAATCAAACTAATGGTACGTGTGTTTATTATATTAATAGAAAAGGAATGAAAAAATTATACGATCATTACATTAAAGACGGAAATATTGATTTATCGAATATTGATGGAAGAGGAGATTTATTAGCTGATGGAGGTTCAATTTATCCAAGAATAAATACATATCACTATTCAAAACCGACGTTTATTGATGAATGTAAAACATCCACTATTCATCAACGTCATATTACCAAACATGAAATAAACAATGATATTATGATTAATTATTTTATGAATAAAGAATATTTTGATATCAAACAATCATCATTTAATACTGATCAAAAGGAAGAAATAAAAAAGAAGATAGACGAACAAAAAGATAAAATGGGTATGGATCAATTAATTAATTATAAAATATCTTTAATAAATCAACACAGAATGAATTGTGATTGTACATATTGTAGGACATTGATAAAAGAAATTAAAACCTTATTAAACGAAAAAAAAAATGTTATTACAAAAGCATAAATATATTAAATAGAGGTCTATTTACTATAATAATGAGCACAACAGGACATAGTGAAGATTCATTGTGGCAAACTTGCGAAGAAAATACTATGAACGAATCATTACTTGAACCAGAAAAAAAACATGGTTTAATGCAAAATATATCAATTATATGCTTTTATACAGTATATGTTTTAATAATAACTCTAATATTCGTAGCAATATTCGGTTGCATTGTATATTTTATAAAATAGTTACTTTTGCATATTCTTTTTTTCATTAATATAAACATAACTTTGACCATTTCTCACCTTGTTTTGATTCCATAGACGAGTTGAATCATCAAAATCTATATTATGATTTACTAACTGACGCAATCTTTTTTGCAGTCGTGTATTATAGACCGGAGTCGAATCTATGAGTTGTTGTTGGGAACGAGTATAATAAGGAGACATCGTAAAATAATACAAATAAATAAAGATTTATTCAAACTATCAATTTTATATGTAAAAATTTGATTTTACATATCTATGAAAATATTATTATGGGTGCAAAACAATCTACTACAAATTATCAGCCCGTTGATGATTATCAAAATAATAAAATAGAGGAAACTGTAAATACAAACAAGGTTACTTTAGACGAAGCCTATGATAGTTTAGAAGATTATAAACAATGTATTAACAATGTGTATTGTTTAAATAAAATTTTGGATGATTTAATTGAAGAAATGAACGAAAAAGTAACAGATAACGACGATAATCCAATTAATAGTGTATTATTGGGTACTTTGCATGATGATTATGACAAAAATAGTGCATCCACTTTTTGTGAAATTTTAGAATTAGCAAAAAGTCCAAAGGAAGTCGGTTATTGCCGTTTATTATTTTCATGTAAAAAATATGAAGAAATAGACGGTCTTTCCATTAATGCACTAAAAACCGCAAATAGTTCCGAAAAAATAGACAACATGAGTTATGGTAACATAGCATTGTTATTAGAACAGCGTATTGTTGAAATGTCAAAAAAAATACCTGCATACGGTAAGGTATATTTATACAGTGGGTTTAGTATGTGGTCAGAAGGTGTAAAAAATTATTTTAATTTAGTTCGAAAACATCCACTTGATGCAAATAAATGGATTATGATTTCCTCTGGAATCACTATGAAAAACCATACAAAATCAAACGTATATAACTTATCTACTTTTTCATACGAATATAGAATGTTAATGGAAAATATTACTCAAGTCATGAATTCTAATACTTATTTAAATATTATTGAAGATTCGTTAGATGAAGCACGTATTAGTGCAGAAAATGCAATCAAGGATTCAGAAGAAAAAACGGCGTTGTACAATTTTGCGCAAAAAGTATATGACAATGCTCCCAATGATCCATATGCAATCAATAAATTACAACAAGCAAAAATAGAAGCTCAACATGCAACCCGTTTTGCTTCAACTGCTGTAACTAATGCAAAAGCCGCACAATATTCTTTAACAGAAGCAGAAACATCCATTGCTACAAAAACAACTACATGGGAATATGGACTTCAAGATGATTATGATAATTTACGTTGTATTTATTCGGGTATTCATCCTCAATGGAATGGATTATTGATTAAAGATTGTAAGTTACATGGTAGTAGTTATAATATTGCCGAAGTTACGTTAAGTGTCATGAGTGATATTACTCATTATTATCCTGAATTATTTAACGGTCAAACTATTCTGACGTCTTATAGAACCGATTATGGAAGTCATATTGCTATTGTAAAAGTCATTAAACATGGTGACGATACACATATTCAATTAAAAGAGGCAAATTTGGATCTATTATTTGGTGTGAAGCAAGGACAACCACAAACTATGTCTAATAAACAAACTACAAATCAATCATCAGTCCAACAAGAACAAGTAAATAATCGACAAATGCCATCAAATAGATCTCATATATTTATAGATCCCAGTGTTTATTTTATAGGAATTGGTACAAATGAGCGTATTGTTAAATATACAACTTCGTATAATACTACCAAACCAAATAATATACAACATGTTGTTGTAAAATCAGATAATTATCCTAATTTTGTAAGTTCTAGAAAAGCTGAACATCCTAGGCACATTAAAGATGAAAACTATTATTATATTGACCAATTTAGTGCATCTACTATGAGAAGAGAAAGTGATTTATTTAGTTTTTCAGATATGATGGATTTATCAAATGATGCAAGTGATAAAGAAGGATATGAAAAGAAATATGGTACAGATATTTCGTTCGAATTGACAGATAAAACAAAAAATACTGCTGAAATAGGTAACATTGGTATGGTAATTGATAAAATAGATGAAGAAGGCAATCTATTTGGTGGGTTGTCAGTGAAAACAAAACCAAATAGTGTTACAACCAACGGAAAAACAATTACAAAACCAGGTAACACCATAATGTATGTGTCAAGTGAAGGTTTATTGCACATATCAGGTATTATGTTAGGTGATAAAGTATTATATGTAAATGAAAATGAAGAGGGAGAACAAAATTTATATTGGGGAGATAAAAAAATAATGTAAATATATAATAATGATACCACTAATAGAAGGATTTAGAGCTAACACAATAATGCAAGCATTTATTTTAGCATCTTTAGTAACAGCAATATCTGCAGTAGTTGCGATTGAAACCAGAAGAGAATTGGAGGATACAAAATCAACTTTATATATAACAGTAAATAATTGGTTTCCTGGAAAAAAATTGGGTTCAGTAGCAATTATCTTTTTTGTTTTTGCAACCACATTCTTAACTAGTTTCTTGGTTTATAATTTATTACATGTAATATTTGCATATGGCGCAGCAATGATTATAGATAAACAGTACAAAAAGACATTGCCTCCTTATTATTAGGTTGAAAAAATTTGTATATTTATATTTATCAATAAATATATAATGGAAACATCAAGTAACTTAACAAATATTTCCCCAACTTTACAAAGCAAGTTATATATAAATCAATTAAAAAAAGAGGGGAAAAAAATATATAATTTTGGCCTAGGTGAAAATAGTGTCAAACAATCACCATTTTATATTCAAAAGATCCAAGAATACGCAGATAAAAAAGAGTATGGTTCTAGTGAAGGCATAGATACATTAAACCAAACATTAAAAAACATCTATAATAACCACAAAACCAGTTATGATATATTGGTAGGAAATGGATTGAAAGAGTTATTATTTATCGTGCAATGTGCTTTTGTAGGAAAAATAATACATGTAACTCCTTCTTGGGTAAGTTATAAAGAACATATTGATATGTTAAATCGAAAAGACGATTTGATCGAAATTCGAACAGACATTAAAAATAATTTTCGCATAGATTTGGTTGAATTAGAAACTATTTTAAATTCCATCAAAAATGAACCCAAAATGATTATATTCAATAATCCAAATAATCCAACAGGAATGTGTTATAATAACGAAGAATTGGAATCTCTTGGACTCTTGTTTAAAAAATATGATTGTGTTGTGTTTTCAGATGAGATATATTTGAATCTGTCTTATCATCCTAATCAAAAATCGATATATGAATTTATACCAAATTTAACAATACGTGGTTCCTCTGTATCGAAAGATTTGGCATGTGGAGGTTATCGCATTGGTTGGTGTGCTTTTCCGGAAAGTTTAAAACCATTTTTCACAAAATGTTGTAATTATGGATCGCGTACTTATTCAAATGTATGCTCACCCATGCAATATGCTACAAATGATTTATTACAAAACAAAGAATTATGCCAAGAATACATAGAAAACACAAAAAAGTTGTATAAACATATATCTAAAAAACTCTTGGACTCATTGCAAGGAAAGAAGTTATTGTTTATAGAAACTGAAGCAGCTTGGTATGTATTTATTGATTTCAGTAATTACAAAGAAGAGTTGAAAAAGATAAATATAACTAATAGTATAGAATTAAGCAATTATTTAATACAAAACTATCAAATAATAACGGTTGCGGGAGAACATTTTAATCATGATAGTTTATCTTTGCGGTTTTCGTTTGTTGATTTTGAGTTTGATTTTGAAAGTTCAACGAAAATTGAAGATGTAAATATAGACAATATGTTGGGTGGAATAAAACAATTGTATTTGTTCTTGGACAATATAAGCATATAAAATTGAAATCCTTTTTTGGTATTATTTGTATTTAAATAATACCAAACCAGTAGTAAAATATGGGTAATAATATAAAGAATAAAACCGAAGACATGTTTCAAAATATTCGATTGATCGAATTGAAGAAGGATTTTCCAATGATTCCTGAAGAATTTATCAATAAGGAACCATGTTTGGATGATCTTGGACAATTTGTGGAAGAATATGCTGAATTATTGAAAGATCACGATGATTTGAAAGTGGGTTTGAAAGGATATATAAGTGATTCAAAAGAAAGTTGGGCAAAAGGGAATTATTATTTACTTGGACAGTTGAAATTATTGCCTTCAGAACGTTTGAGTAATACTATTTTAAGTAAAGCAGTTGATATAGAAGAACAGAGGTTAAAAGATTACGGAGGACCTGCACATCAGATGGATTTTTGGAGTATGGAGAAGCATGCAAGTTGGTTTAAAAGTATAAAAAACTTGATTGCACTATATTATCATGTAAAAACAGAAGAATATTATGCTCCAGGTGGTCAAGGATATATGGAGGCCAAGGAGCGTTTTGAAAAAAATAACCTATAAATCATAAAAAAGGATGTATATATTGTAAATATTTTTCTTGGACTTTTATAGAAAAAGTTTGTCTAGTTCAGGAATAGAACCTTGATCAAATTTCCCTGGACAATGCACTTCCTTTATAATTAATTTGTTTTCTTCTTTCATTTTGTATGTGTTTTGTAGTTCTGTAATACGTAATGTGTAAGACAAATAAACTACATGATCATTGATTTTGTTAATGATGATGTTTAAAAACATTCCAGTGTAACTTGTAAGGTAATATTGAATTTGAATGGAGTCATTTACTAGTAGCATTTCACTCATTGTTTGAATTAAACGGAATTTTGTGTCTTTGTATTGAATATTTTTGATACTTTTGGTCATTTTCAAACAATCATTGGAATATTTTTCCAGTTGTTGATTCGAAAAAGGGACCATTAGGTCATTTGTGTTTTTTAAATGTATATATTTTAATAAATAATGGCAAACACAATCCGAAAGACGACGAATCGGAGAAGTAAAATGGGTATATTCAGGAGCACCAACCAAATCATGTGGTTTTACAGTGGAAATATATTCGGCTTTAATGCCATTTGCAATAATTTCGTTTAATAATTCTTGACCGGTTATGTCAGAATACACATGATTCAACCAATCTTTGGCATTGCAACTACGAAATACTCCGGCACCATCAAAATTGATTTTTAAATATTCTCCTATAAATGTGTTGGCAAATATGGCATATTCGGCAATCATTTGTTTCATAGATATTTCGGTTTGACTATCGGCATACAAATACATAGAATCATTATCACGACGAGGAAATGAAATAGATACTTCATTTAAAACGGTGCCTTTTGTTTTTCCACTTCGAATGTGATATAATGCTTTGCTAATTTGTAAGGCATATTGTAATGTTTCATTGTTTTCAACATCTGACCCAGCTTTGGTATAACTAAGGGCATTTTCACTATCTACTTTTATTTTCGTAAATAACAATTTAATACTGCCCATAGGTTCATAAGTAGATGTGTTTATTTCAGATAAAACAGTAATTGCCAGTTTCATATTTCCGTATTCATTGACCATTAAACTCGATTTTGCCATAATTTCGTGTGGAATCATATGAATGGGAGGAACAAAAGACGGATATTTTGTAACTACACGTTTTTCCATGTCTTTCCATAATGAAGATTCGATATTAATATGTTCAGTTGGATCAGCAATATGGATGGCTAAGAACATTTTACCATTTTCTTTAAATATACTAAACGCATCGTCAGCATCTTCGCACCCATCCGGATCGATACTATAAGTTTCATGCATGGTCATATCAACACGTTCATTTATACTATATGCATGTGATAGTTTCACACAATGTTCATTTATACTATATGCATGAGGTAAAATGTTTGATTGTAACAATTCATTATCATAATTTTCGTTTCTTTTGTTACCGTATAACGGTTCAATTAATTGTTTGTAGGTGACATCATAAACATTCATTAGTATGTTTTATTACAAAATATTTATATTTGTATGAAAATAATATTATTATTGACCAAACAGTAGGTTTTATTCATATATTTAGACAAATAATTTTTAATATTGCAATATATTATATAACGAAGTATTAAATGGAGATTGTACCAAATCGTAAAGAGATTATTAAAATTTTAAAAAAAAACAAGGGAGGTCAAAGTAATGAGGCAATATTTGTAAATTATGTATGGATGATGTATTATTTACATAGAGGAACTAAAATACAATTTCCTTTAGTGAAGGATGAAGAAGCTAAACTTATTTTTCAAGTAGCTTTACAAAGGTCGTTACTAACGACAAACACGTTACTAGTAAAAAAGAACGGTGATAGTTTAATGTCTTTACTAATGGAATTAATGAATATGATAAAAAATACTCATGTAGATGAAGATGGTACATTACGATCAAAAGTAGAAGAATTAGATGGAGGTCAAGTAGGAGGAATGCTAATTCACTTTCTAGTAGGATTACTTATATTATTTATAATGACTGCTGTGTACAACTTGGCTCCTAAGCAAACGGACGATGCTATTCAAGCAGGAGTAGAAGGTATCAAGAGTAAGGTAGGTGATGTGCAAAGGGGTGTCAAACATAGGTTGCAATATGATGCAGATAGAGTAGCAGTGAAAGAGGAATATGATAAATTGCTAAAAAATTTTCAAGATGTTAAAGATGAAGGGCAAGATATTAGGGACCAGAAGGAGATGATGGTAGTGAAAAAAACGGGTAGTATTGCAGGTATGCTGGGAAATTTTATTATGAGTGACGAGGAAGAACAAAACGAATTAAATAAAAGGATTAATATTTATATCAAAGATGTAAACACTTTTCTTAAAAAGATAACAGATTTTGCAGAAAAATGGGAAACAAACTCTGATCCAGAAATTAGAAAAAAAGCAGCAAAAAATATAGAAAAGATATTGCAACATGATGATGCAGATGTTCTTAAACTTAAAACATCAGATGACGTATTTATTTTGTTAAAACGTTTGTGTGGTGTTACGGAGAATGAGTTTCCCACCCGAGAAGAACAAATAGAGGCAATTTTTGCTTTATTTAATGATAAAGACATGTTTTACAAGACTTTTGAAACTGATGGAGAAACTATGGAGTTGTGTCCACTAGAGAGAAGAAGGGATGGCAGTGAGAGAAATGAAATTAATACTTGTATGAACGTAAATTTGGATTTTGTCCCCCCTGAGTTAAAAGATATGTATACACAACTGCAACTTGAAGGTCCTAAAAAACAGGCAACATTTATGGATAGTTTGCCAAACTTCTCAAATGTATTTGGATCAAACTCACAACCTGAACTGAAACAAATGGGGGAAAATTATTATACGCTAACAGAAGATACTCTTGGTGATACTTTTATATCAATAGTAAGATCTGATCTCAAACCAACAGAAATGAATAAAGCACTGGATACAACAGAAATGAATAAAGCACTGGATATACTTAGTGAATTGAAAAATACAGAAATTGATAGATTAAAAGAAGCGGTTGAAAATATGGATAAAAACGAATTTTATACAACTGACAATAATAATCAAGTTATAATAAATGAAGCAAAGATGAATACATTTATTTCATCCCTAAGTTCTTTAATTATAAAGCTCTATGATGTCATGCGTAACATGAAAACTTTGATGCACACAGATCAAAAAGAGAATACCATACACATGCTTTCAGCACATAGAATAAAAGAGCTCGCACGAAGTGATTTGAATAGGAAGGGAGAACTTTATGATATTACCCCTGGACAAACTATAGAGAATTATAAAACAGAAATGATAAATCAGACCAATAAGCGCATTAGGGAAGAAAAGTATGATGAAGTAATAGAAAAAACCAATAAAGAGGTAAATGATGTAGTTGGAAAATTTTCTACGTATACGACTACTGTTCTTACGAGAGGAAATAAAGTTGTGTTTAAGAATGATTTTATTAAAAATCTTATAGAAAAAAAAAATTCCAAACAACATGCGTTTAAATCGAGATAATTTAAATAAAGCCATTGAGGTCGCATCACAACAAGCTAAAGAGCGGTTTGATGCCAATACAAAGATGCCAGCAGATGCTTCAGAACTAGTGGATGATAATGAATATTTTGGAGCAACAGGAGGCAGACGTACAACAAAAAAACGAAGAAAACGTCGCATAACCCGTAAAAAACACAAAGCACTACGTAAAACAAAATATGCTCATAAGAAAAATACACAAAAGAAAGATCATGGTAAAAAAAGGGGTAGAAAATAAAAACTTAAGAAAATGAAAGTTGATAGTTTATGATTTTGGAACTTTTTAAAAAGTTCCAAAATGAGTATATAGAAAATTTTTAAAATAGTGAAAATGATAAAATTTGTATTCAAAGCATAATGGTTTGATTTTGAAACACGCAATATTTTTTGTTACGATAAAAATTTTAAAAATATTTTGCATGAAAAAGGATTTAAGGGATTTTTTGTTATCCATAATAGATAACGATGGATAAAAAAAAGTCCCCCAAAATCCCAAAAATATTTTCATGTAAGAGTTGTGATTATATGTCATGTAGTCGAAAAGATTATAATAAGCATTTATCCACACTAAAACACATGAGGATAATGAATGGACAAGTGAAAGATAACGAAAAGTCCCCACTAGAATTTAGATGTTCATGTGGTAAAAGTTATAAATATAAATCGGGTTTATGCAAACACAAAAAGACATGCACAAGTCCCAAAAATCCCCCTATAAAAAGCAATGATGAAGTAATAGAAAATTTAACAAAAGAGAATCGTGAAATGAAATCCATGTTTTTAATGATGTTAGAAAAATACCAAGAAACGCAGTTAGAAAATATGAAAATGAATGAAAATACATTAAAAGTGATGAAAGATAGTCAAGAAATGGTAAATAAGTTTATTGAGGCAATACCCAAATGTGGAAATGTAAATAATACTTATATAGAAAAACAAACATTGAACTTTTATTTAACAAATACATGTAGAAATGCAGAATCAATCCATGATTTCACAGACCGATATGTAAAGAGGTGTGTAGAATTCTTTCAAAACAATTATCGAGAAGTGGCTCATAATCAAATTAGTTTGGCAACCAATATATATGATATTTTTTTCAAATGTTTGGCAGACAATCCTCAATATATGAATTTTGTACAAACGACAGATGTAAAAAACGGAATTTTGTATGTAAAGGAAAAGAAGAAGGATCAAAATTGGGAGGAAGGAGAGGCAGAGTTTATTAAATATATAGATGGTTTTGAAAAAGCGGGATTAAACATTAGTCATGCAATACACAAAGCATTTAATCCACTGCAAAGTGAATTTGAGGAACAATTGAAACAAGAGTGTGGTGAAGAACCACGCGAAGAAGATTACAATAATGATGATGAATATGAAAGAGATGTAAGTAACTACAGAGAAAAGATGGGACAAGTAAAATGCAATTTATTGACACAAGTATTTGATACAGTCCGAATGTTTGACAATAAGAGCAGACGAACAGAAATATTGTCCAAGACCAAACGTATAAAGGAGTAATATTACAAATAATATTATTGGTGTTTCTTTTTTCTTCTACTTTGTTTCCTTTTTCTTGATATATTTTTCTTTTTTGATTTATATTTTCTTTTGTGGGTCTTTCTTTTGGACTTTCCTCCCACATATTTCATAACAAGATGAGTACCAGGTCCATGTTCTTCGTTTGTACTAAAAAATTCTTGGGCACCAGGATTATTTTGAAAATAGTCTGAATTATCCTCTATTGCTTGTTGTCCAAGATATTGTAGATTCCCTCTGTCTACCTCACGTTCTCTCGCACGTTTAAGAGTTGGTTTCTTTTGTTTGTATCCGCTATGATCAAACATTTTTGTCATATTGGGGGATTTTAATATCATCCAATCACTAATATTTTGATTGAATTCCTTAGCATTATAGAACATCTCATTCATATCTGTGACCTTGGACACATCCCAACCACTGATATCCTTGTTGAAGGAAACGGCATAGAAGAACATACTAGACATATCAGTGACCTTGGACACATTCCATTGCCCTATAGGTTGGTTGAATTTCGAAGCACCAGAAAACATACGATTCATATTTCTGACCCGGGACACATTCCAATTACCAATAGGTTGGTTGAATGCTCTGGCATTATTGAACATACCACCCATATTTGCGACCTCAGACACATTCCATTGTGATATATCCTGGTTAAAGGTATAGGCACCACAGAACATAAACTGCATATCAGACACATTCGATACATTCCATTTCTCTAGAGGTTGGTTAAATGCCCGAGCACTATAGAACATAAATTCCATATTAGTTACCTCGGACACATTCCATTGTGATATATCCTGGTTGAATGCCTTGGCACCATTGAACATATTATCCATTCTAGTCACATTCGATACATCCCAATCACCAATGTTATCATTGAACTCATTGCAATCTTTGAATAGTTCATGCATATACATCACTTCACTAGTATCCCATTCTGAGATATCACCATACGTTTCCTCAGCTTTCGGTCGATTAGAGCACCATAGTTCTACAGCATTTTTAATACTTAAATATGTTGTTGGTTTAAATACCATTAATATTTATATAATATATAGATATTAATGTTATTTGACTTTTGTATGTCTAAATAGAGTGTTGATTATGCACATGAAATTGCAATATATTTCATGGACAGATTTATATTCTTCATTAAGTAATTATTTACTTTTTGTTTGTTTTCTTGCCTTTTCTTCTACTTTGTTTCCTTACCTTTCTTCTAGTTTGTTTTCCTTTTTTCTGCTTTCCGTTTGTCTTTCTTGTTTTACCTTTTCTTCCTCCAACCCGGTAGCTCAGGGTCTTTTTGGGGTGGAGATGACTCATGAGATCGAAGGGGGTTTTATTAAACATATCTTGCATTCCATTCTTTTTCACATTCGATACATTCCAACCACTGATATCCTGGTTGAAGGCAGCGGCATCATAGAACATACTATGCATATTTGTGACCTGGGACACATTCCATTGCCCGATATCCTGGTTGAAGGCAGCGGCATAAGTGAACATCTCTCTCATATTTGTGACCTGAGACACATCCCATTGCCCGATATCCTGGTTGAAGGCAGCGGCACCTTCGAACATCTCATTCATATCAGTGACCTGGGACACATCCCATTGCCCGATAGGTTGGTTAAAGACATACGCACCAGCAAACATAGAACTCATATCAGTGACAGAAGACACATTCCATTGCCCGATATCATGGTTGAAGGCAGCGGCGCCCAAGAACATACCAGACATATTTGTGACCTGTGACACATTCCATTGCCCGATATCCTGGTTAAAGGCAGTGGCATCATAGAACATATTATTCATACTATCGACCTGAGACACATCCCAATTACCAATAGGTTGGTTGAAGGCAGAGGCACGAGCGAACATATTACGCATATTAGTCACATTGCCTACATTCCATTGCTCTAGAGGTTGGTTGAAGGTACGGGCATAAAAGAACATACCCTGCATATTAGTCACATTGCCTACATTCCATTGCTCTAGAGGGTGGTTGAAGGCAGAGGCACTTCTGAACATCTCTTGCATATTAGTCACATTGCCTACATTCCATTGCCCTAGAGGTTGGTTGAAGGTAGAGGCACCAAGGAACATACGATGCATATCAGTCACTTTTCCTACATTCCATTGACCGATATCCTGGTTGAAGGCAGAGGCACCATGGAACATATACTGCATATTAGTCACTTTTCCTACATTCCATCGACCGATATCCTGGTTGAAGGCAGAGGCACCATTGAACATATCCTCCATAGTTTCGACCTGGGACACATTCCAACCACTGATATCGTCATTGAAGAGTTCGCGGTCTTTGAAAAGTCCACTCATATTCGTTACCTTACTAACATCCCATTCTCCTATCTTTTTGTTTTTTAAATCAGACGGTAATCCCGAGATAATTCTTTTACGTCCAAACGCCAATGTATTGCCTTTGTCATCGTTATGTAGGTTAAAATAAGCTTCTATATAGCCTTTAATATTCTTATTTGTAATAGTAGTCATTGAATTTGCTAAATATATAATATAGTCTCATTATTTTTATTATGCACTTGAATTTTCTGCAACTACTTCGTTTGTAGCATGTTTCTTACGACAACCTCTTTTATGTGCAGAAAGACTTTGTTTATTTGTACCTGTGAATGCGTTACAAATATCACAAGTAAAATTCCTTTCTTTGACATAAGCATATTTGGTGTCCAAGTATTTATCCAAAGATGGGAATTTCAAAGAATCGATTTGACTGTTCATTTTTTTATGAAAATCTTTGACAGTTGTTTGCAGTGTTTCACGTTGAGAAATAAAAACTTGATATTCTTGGTTAATATCATCTAGTATGTCTTTTGAGATGTTATTTGTTTCTTCCATATTCCATTCTTGGATTTTTAAAGACAAGTTATCGATCATATCAATAGCAACACGTATTTTGTCAGGATTATATTCGCAATTCTGTAGATATAATAGAACATTTCCTTTATGAATATCAATATGATAATTATTTTTGAATGAAATACCTGAATATTGGGAAATAAAGATACCATTCATGTTTTGAGTATCCACATCACGAATAAATTTGGCAATTTCTTCCTTGTTAATATTGTGATTATAGTCTTTCGTTTCAATAAGGACTGGTGATTTATCCAATCTTTTCAGTATAAAATCGCCCGAAGCTTTTAATCCAGTTGTGTCTTGGACTTCTGCAGAAGGAAACATAGAAGTTAGAACAGAAAATAGATTGTTCTCTCCGTATTTTCCTTTATTAGAGGAAGCATTATATTTGGTTAAGAACTGTGAGAGTTCATCAAATACATTCTTTTGTGTAGAAATAGAACTAGTAGATAGGTCTTTGATGGAGTTGATGTTATTATTCAAACGTTCTTCGCTAGCTGATACATAAGAAAACATAGGTTGTTGTATAGTTTGAATCATTGAATTGTATTTATTATCGAATGAGTCCAAGAAATTCTTCATTATTAACTCTCCATTAGAATTTTCGGTTATCTTGGACGTTTCTTCAGAAACCTGTTTATATAATTCATTCATTTTAATTTGTAATAGATCTTTAAAGTGTTCATGTTGAGAATCTTGTGATTTGGGTATGATATCATTCAATAATATAGTAGTTTTGTCCAAGAAAATAGAATTATTTTTTTCAATAATAGAAGACATTTTATCTCCTGTACTAATATTCGATGTTGAAAACAATATTCTCATTTCATCAATATAATCTCCTTTTAATTGCAGTAGTTGAGAATTAATATTTTCTATAGTATTCATAGATATCTTGGACACATTGTCAGAAATAACATTCACATCGTCTTTAAGAATAGACAGTTCCTTTTGTGTTTTGGTCATGAAGGAAAGTATTTGGGAATTAACATTCGAGTCTAAGTCATCAGTAATATGATTGAACAATGAGTCCAAGAAACTAATGAGCAAGAGATTGGCCTCTTCAAAATTGATACTTGGATGATTTTTATAAAATTCGATGATTTTGTTGTTTTTTATTCTTAGTTCATCAAAACTTTGCATTTTTTGATATAAATATATAACAAATACTCCTTTTTATATCATTTAAGTTTAAATTAAGTTTTATTAAATATACATTTAGGTTTATTAAGAACTTATTAAGAACTTAATAAGTTTAAATAGTAATTAAAAACTTAAAATAGAGAAGCTCTTCTAAATATTTTATAAAAATTTTATTAAAAATAAACAAAAATTTTAATAAAACTCAATATACAACTCATTTCTCTTTTATGAAATTAGTTATTTTGTAAATTTTATTTTCTTCAAATATTTTACTAAATCATTTTGTGCC
>Ga0181394_1000145_pt1 | contig 29509 bp, 42 predicted proteins | sample 17SPOviralmetaG_FD_130123 | JGI IMG/M metagenome (GOLD analysis project Ga0181394, IMG submission 130123) | Marine viral communities from the oligotrophic San Pedro Time Series (SPOT) site, San Pedro Channel, CA, USA - 17 SPOT_SRF_2010-11-23 | ecosystem: Environmental > Aquatic > Marine > Strait...
CGCAGTCCATGTCGCCACGGTCCACAGATACAAGGGAGAGCAGGCAGACAGGGTGTTCATCATCAGATCGATGCCAGCCAAGAACGACAAGGGCGAGGACTATGACAGGGACTGCTTCCTGCTGAAGTTCGCCATCGAGAGCCACAGCACCAACGCTGTCCAAGAATTGAATTGCCTCTATGTCGCTTCCACCAGAGCCAAGTGGCAGAATATCTGGGTCAGGGCGGCATTGGAAGACGACGATTCGGAGGACCTGATGGAGAACATCATCAGGTGTGAGAGCGGGAATACCGAATCCGAGCCTCAGGATGCTCCTCAGGGCCATGCGAATGGTTCTGATGGGGTATCGGAGCCTGAGAGCAAAGAAGACGCTCAGATCGGCTCTATCGTAATCCCTGATGGCGTCATCACTGGAAGGTGCGCTAACTGCGGTGAATTCAGCAACCCCGACTTCAATGGCGGGGAGGGTGTCATCAGCACCGCTGTGGGACCGAGGGCATTCTGTTCTGAGAAGTGCTGGGCACAATACACCGGGAGCCCTGTCAAGGCGGAGGGATACTATGGCCTCCTTAGGGGGGTGGATGAATGAGCCATCCTCTCTGGGTCCAAGTGGCACTTGACGTTCTGGAGTTGGATGGACTCCCTAAGGAGGGCCCTGTCGAGGGGGGGCCGTGTGGTATGTGTGGCTGGGATGGCCGATGCACCCATGACGGCCTCCTTAGGGAGAGGTCCAACGGCAGCCACAGATGCAGCGGCTGCGGCCTGCTTACCCATGGTGGGGCTCTGGAGGGGGAGGAGCCCTGCCCAGAGTGCAGGAAGATCACCGAGCCGATGGAGAGAGGTTTTAATCCCCAATCTCCTCTGGAGGAGCCCCGGACGGAGGATGAGTAAGCAATGAAGCCAGCCAGCCTTTCATCTCGTCGCCCCTATATCCGAACATGGTGGCCCCATAGCGACATCAGTCAAAAGAAGTCAGCCTATGCCGCGATTGGTCGGTTCCTTAGGGCAAAGCACCCAGAGTTCATCGAGAACCCAAAGTGGGCCGATTACCAACAGGTCCTGTTTTGTAAGCACCACGGTATCGTCGGCTTGAATTCCAACCGTTCCCTCAATGAGGGTGAATGCCCATGTGCTGAGACTTCAGCACCCTCTAAGACAATCAGCAAAAACAGTATCCACTTTGCCGTGTTGATGGAGAATGAGTTCATCAGCGGTTGCACGACGGTTCGATACATGTCTGTGGGCTTGCATGGTAAGTGGAGCGGCGCTGACATGCTTCCCATCACCACCGACCCGGCACAGGTGTCCTGCTACAATTGCAGGGCCAAGATCAACGCTGCCATCAAGCAGTTGGAGGTGGCCCAATGAACATCTTCATGACCGACCTAGACCCATACCTCAGTGCCATAGCCCTCCCAGACAAGTTGTGCGTCAAGATGACGCTGGAGACGGCCCAGATAGCATCCACGGTGCAGCACATCCATGGGACGCCTGAGGACATCCTTAGGGAGGCAGGGGTAGTCACCACCATAGGGACGGTGTATCGACCGACCCATCCCAAGCATCCAAGCGTCCTCTGGGCGGCATCATCCAGAGACGCCTACGAGTGGACCGTCAGGCATGGTCTGTTCATAGCCAAGGAATACCAGTATAGGTTCGGCAGGGTCCATGCCTGCCACCCGGTCCTCTGGGGCTTGTCCTCTCTCAAGGATAGGATACCAGAAGCCCGGATGCAGCCTGTGCCGATGGCTATGCCGGACGAATACAAGAGGGATGATCCGACAGAGGCATACAGGATTTACATGAACGAGGCCAAGAGGTACTATGCCAAGTGGACCCGCAGGCCACCGCCGGATTGGTGGGTGTCCTTCGATGAGGTCATCGAGGAGGTCATGGCATGACTCATGAGATACCGGCAAATCCGAGGCTTCTAAGGATGGTCGAGGACCCGACATTCATCCTCTGGGAATACGAGGTGGCATGATGGGGTCGAGATACGTCAACATCACCAAGGAGGAGATGGACAGGTTCCTCATCGACGCGCAGGGCTTTGAGGAGATGGACCTCCCCTATGCCGAGGTCGTCTATCAGAGGCCAGCGAAGCGAGATGGGACATTCATCAGGATATACTCGTCCATCCATAAGGGTGGCAGAGCGAGGAGATCAGGGCAGGACGCCATAAGGACGGTCATGCTCTCCAAGGATGCCTCTGAGATGAACCACAGCCCAGATGGCTACAAGGGCATCAAGAAATACAAGCGAGTCCACCGGACCAAGAATTGGAGGCTGAACCTTCTCAAGAGATACGATTCTGACCTCTGAGGGGGTCAGATCAATGAGAGAGGATATAATCGAATCATCCTTCAGGAGGAGGCATGACCATGATGGCAGGACCGAACGGACAACCGATTTTCATACTTAGAGATGGCACAGAGCGAACGACAGGAAGGACGGCGCAGCACAACAACATAGCCGCTGCCATGGCTGTCGCAGATGCCGTGAGGACCACATTAGGACCCATGGGCATGGACAAACTTCTGGTGTCTGGAGGAGGGGAGAACGTCCTCATCACCAACGATGGGGCGACCATCCTTAGGGAGATAGACATAGACCACCCAACGGCCAAACTGGTAATCGAGGTATCCAAGAACCAAGAGGAGAAGTGCTTCGATGGCACGACATCCGCTGTGGTCATTGCTGGGGAGTTGCTCAAGGAGGCAGAGGGACTGCTCCAGCAGCAGATACATCCGACGATCATAGCGAGAGGATACAGGATAGCAGCACAGGAGGCTCTCTCAGAGTTGGAGAACATAGGATGGAGTCCAACGGGCGACGACTTCTTCGGCGTGGCTCACACGGCGTTGACAGGTAAATCCGCTGAAGCCGCAATCGAAGTCATATCCAAGATGAGTGTCGAGGCCGTTGATATGACGGCGAGAGGAAACGTGTTCGACATGGACGATGTGAAAGTCCTGTCCTTTGAAGGAGGAGCGTATGATGAATCGATTCTGCTTCCGGGGGTTCTGGTTGAGAAGGAGAAACTACACTCCTCTATGCCGACGGAGATGGGGGAATCAGACATTCTCCTACTCATGTCAGCCATAGAGGTGAAGAAGACCAAGACCGATATGCAGTTCAACGTCAATGACCCCACTCAGGTGGATAAGTTCCTCGCACAGGAGGAGAAGGCGATCAAGGACATGGTTGACAGCATCATAGAATCAGGTGCTGGCATAGTGGTATGCAACAAGGACGTTGATGACCTCGCAGTGCATTACCTAGCCAAGGCTGGCATCTATTGCATCAAGAGGGTGAAGAAGTCAGACATGGAGTCTCTCCATCGATTGACAGGAGCCGCTCTGGTCAATGACGACATAAGCATGGATGCGCTTGGATCATGCTTCCTTAAGGAGGTCAGGTTCGGCGAGCATCGATGCACCTTGATTGAGGTGGATGGGGCGAAGACGGTCACAGCCATCCTTAGAGGTTCGACAGGACACTCAGTGGATGAGATAGAGAGAGCATTCGATGACGCCCTCGGTGTCGTGGGGCTGGCATTCAACGATGGGAAACTTGTCGCAGGTGGAGGGGCCATCCACGCATGGCTGTCTCATTGTCTGAGGAATATCGCAACCACCAAGGGAGGCAGAGTGGGGATGGCGATAGAGTCATTCGCCAATGCCCTTGAGGTCATACCGAGGACGCTCGCAGAGAACGCCGGTCTTGATCCGGTGGACACCATCCTTGACCTGAGGAGGCATCAGTCATTCACACACGGAGTCTCCACGGAGGACGGCATCGTGGACATGATAGACGAGGGAGTCATAGAACCCCGCAACGTCATCTCCAATGCCATATCAGCAGCCACGGAGGCATCTGTGATGGTCCTGAGGATAGACGACGTGATCTCCATGAAGGGAGGGGCTCCACCGGGGCCGCCTCCAATGGGAATGTAATCTGACCTTTGGTTATAAGGACAGGCTCGCAGTCATCCGTTTTGTTCGGACAACATTGATATACCCACACCACCTCTGAGATATGAGGACATGTTCCTCGGAGGTAAAAATATGAATGAGAAAACTGAGAACAAAACGACGAAAACGAAGAATGCCAAACTGAAGTTGACGGGCTTCCAGAGGATGTGCTTACAACATTCTCTTGGAGTCGATTACGAATACGAGGAATATGAGGACAGGGGCCGCCTCACTGCCAAGCAATGTGAGGACGCCGACGGTTGGATATGGAATGAGATATCGATGCATTTCCCCTATGGAGCAGAGAAGAAATGGAAGTCGAAAACAATCACCATACCCGCTGACATGATCGAGGCTGTCTGGTATGTGTTGGACAACGCGCTTGATGCCAGCGTGATGCTGGCTGATGGTGAGATGTATCATAATATGCAAACCGATGATTACACAACGGGTGACATATCTGAGGAATTGGCAGACAGCATCATAGACAGGACGAGTTATTCAATCGCGGTTAAACTCAATGCGCTCAAGGAGTTGATTTGAATGGGCGATGAATATTTCGTAATACCCAATGCGTGGTCTTCCACTGGTGACGGCGGCGCTCCGGGCAGGACGGCTCACATCTTGAGAGCCAATGAAGACAATGAATACGATCTTTCGTTTGATGGGTTCTATGCCACTTTGTGCAAACCACATGCTTGGTGCGCTACTAACTGGCTTGCGAGTGAGACGAACGAGAGATACCCGATATGCCAGCGGTGCTTGAGGAAATGGAAGCGAATGGGTGGAGAGATTGTCGATGGCGTCTTGAAGATGGAGGTGGCCTGAATGGGAAAGGTCGTGGAATATAGGATTCATTGGGGTAACGAAGGAGATTCAGAATACATTGAGTATGTCGAGGGTAAGGACTGGCGGTATGCGAGAGAAGTCGTTAAGCAGTGTGAGGATGGGGCGATCCAATATTGCGATGTCAGGAAAATGAGCATTCAATGGATAGAGAGAGTCGAGGATATTTGGTGTGACATCGAGTGTAGCGTCACTGACTCCGAATATGAAATTCTATGGAGCGAGGAGGTGGCCTAAATGAGTGACAGGTTCAAGTGCGTCAAAACCGCAGAGTTTGATCTACTGATGAGCATCCTTAGGGAGGTGGACATACAGGCATGGGCAGAGTCAGGAGTCCCCGGTGTCAGGTGCGAGAACGGCGTGTTGTCCAGCCGTGACAAGGTTGCCCTCAAGAGGGCGAGGTCGGCAGTCCAGAACATAACCAAGGTGCTGTTCAACATGGCATCCAAGAGAGCGGCGTTCCTGCCAGAGGGACATGAGCATCAAGGATGGGAGCCTCCGACTGACATGGCCTCAGTGGGAAATGCATGGTGGTCCGAATGAGTTCCGAGATCGATGCATCCTGCATTCCAGCATTGGAGTGTGTGAGAATGCTAAAAGAGAGAGATTATATCCCCCGACCACCTCGGAAGGATGCCCAGAGTGGGCGGGAAGTGAATGATATGAATATGAAAACGAACATGAAGAAGGTGAATGAATGAGTAAAAAGAGAATCAAGGAAACCCTGAGTGATGCGGGCATCACCAGAGTCCCTGCTGATCTGGGACCATCCCTGAAGGCTCTCGCAGAAGTGTGCGAGGACATCTACAAGGAGCAGATTGGCGATGCCATGTATCTCCCTGAGAGTGAGCGGAAAGAGGCGGGCAGTCTGGAGGAGGTTCACAAGACCGACATCGAGATACTGGTTGCAGGGAAGTCCCTCAGGCTTGTCCGAGACAATCCCGGAAAGCCAGCCATCGTGATACCCTATGGTATGTCTGACAAGGTGACAACGGCAGCGATGCCATGGTCATGGGTTTGCTCCATGCTATACCAGTCATTGGTGACGGCATTCGGAGAGGAGGGATTCGTTCAGGAATTGTCCGAGTGGATTAACGATGAGATCAACAAGGCGACCAAGACTGACAATGGCAGAATCAAGATAGAGACATCCAAACTACCATCGCCCAAGAATGCGATAGCAGTGTCGGAGTTCCTTGAGTCCCTCAAGAGGACATCCGTCAGCAAATCAAGAGGTTCAACGAGGATAAACCTCGCTGTTTCCGTCAACGATGCACAACAATCAGGGGGTAAAGCCCCATCGATTGAAGACATCGTGGCAAATACGACTCCAGAACCGACAAGGGGTGATGGCGATATCGAGGTTTCTCATATCCCCTCACTTCCAAACAACACGTCGTCACCCGGCACAGATGCGAGTATGGCTACGCGCAATCATGATGCTTCGGGGACGGAGGGACCGGAGGATGGGGGAGCCGTAATCGCTCTCCCGTCTTCCACCCTAAGCGGTGATGAGATAGACAATGCGATCATGCGCGTGTTCTCAGGAGAGCCCCTATCCATAGGTCAGATACGAAAGAGAATGTCAGACTCGGCATTCGATGTCCGAATGGTCCCAGAGGTAATCTGGAGGAGCCATCTGGATGGTCTGGTCGATAAGGGAGTCATATCCAAGGAGGGCGTCAGGAGGTCCACCAAATACTCGCTGACCATGGAGGTGATTGCATGAATGGGAGATGGTATGCAGTCCACATGAGGAAGGAGCCATGGGTCATGATCGTTGAGGAGATGATCGACCCATCCTTAGAGGAGATGCAGGAGGCAGTCAAAGGCGAGTCTCCCAGAGGAATGATTGAGAGTGTCCCCAACAAGTTGGGCTGGGAGGTCTATTGCCATGAGGAGGGCATGATGTGGGGACTGCCTAGGAATACCCTGTTCGCAACCATGGTCGGTTGGGATGATATGGATTCAGTGTTCTGGATGGATATGTTTCCCGTCCTCGGCACGATCATCCTCAAGGACAACTATGCCCTAAGGACGTGGAAGAACGGCGAGTTATACGACGAGTTGGTCAAGATAGCAGCCTATGGTAAGACACAGTGCAAGGTTTGCGGTTCGGGCATGGATGCCCATGAGGATGAGAGCATGACTTGCAGATACTGCTCAAAGGAGGAGGAAGAATGACTGGACCCAGAAAGGATGCAGTGAAGGACTTCTGTGTCAGGAAGATACATGAGAGGGGTCCAATGGACATCAACACTCTGATGGATTTGCTGGTTGACTCAAAGGGAGCCAGAGTGCCATCTAAGAGAGTCGTCTCAGGATGGCTCTCAACAGATCACAGACTTAGGAAAGATGCAAGGATGAATGCATGGGTGCTGAAGACTAGGATGATAACGAAGCCATATGTCAGGTGGGATACCCCATGAGTACGAGAATCATCGAGCATTGCAGGAAATGCAACAAGAGGAGAGTCATGTGGGGTAGCCACGATGGATCGCTATTCTGTAAGGACTGCTTTCAGAACATGGAGGTGGTGAGATGATTTTCAAGGTTGGTGACATACTCGTCAACAAGCACACTGGAGAGCCTGTCAAGGTGATAAAGTATGAGCCTGAGTGGTATCGTCCTGTCTATGAGGTCGAATACATAGAGAGTGGAGAGATTAGCAGATTCAACGATCAATACACTAAGCATTGGAATATTGTAGTGACAGCAGGAGGGGAGGATGAATGAGCAGTAAAAGTGACAAGACATACCAAGTCGGTCCTAAGGATGTCATCTTCAACAAGCGTCCTAAGGGAAGGGATGCGAAGCAGGTATGGGTATGGGCATCTCAGGTGTTCGGGGCTCCTCCCGGATGGATGAGGATGATACCAGCCCAGACATCATTCAATGGCAAGACGACCAAGACCACCAAGTGGCTGTTGGCTAGGGATGCTGACGATGAGAAGGCGGAGATAGAGATCAATGCTACGGCCAAGAAGGCAGCATCGATGCTGTATGATATGGCATGTGAGATACAGAGGGAAAGAAGTGATTGAAATACCAAAGGCCCCCAAGGTTCCCATCTTCATAGGGGTCGCCAGATGGGCGGAGGTTCTTCTTATGGTAAATCCGACAGGAGACGTTCCATTGAAGTCAGATGTTTCAGGAACCGAGGATGGGATGGCATGGGACAAGAGGAACCCCCTCGTCATATTCCCTATGCTTGATGCTCCTATCGATTTGTCGTCAAAGGCTCACCCCATGCTTGCCTTCGATCCTGTATCAGGAAAGAGAGGATGGGTTTGCGTCACGCTATTCAAGGACAGGACTCTGGTAAATGTGTCGCCAATGTCGGAGGAGCCTGAAGACGTGAGTCTCTTAGAGGAAATAAAGAATCGATTCGCAGCGTCCAATTGGGATGCCATACCCGGTATGATCGACATGGATAATGTATCTCGTTTGATACCAGAAGAATTGAAGGAATCCATGGGGTCCAAGGAGAGAGGTGCATTCGATCCTTTGTCCTCGTTGTGGTGGGCAGGCGAATCTTGTGATGCATGTGGCTCACCGACTTTGGATAGAGATGATGATGAGCCATGTCCAGTATGCGGAGAGCCCAAGGTCTTCAGGAAGCAACCAGTTGTTGACATGAATGACGAGATGAGCGAGGATGGCTCATACGGCCTCGGAGACGAGTGGATATAGAGAGAGGATATATCCTATTCCAGTGTGGAAGATAACCATGGCAGACGCAAGAGGGATGGCAATAGCCGCCGAGAGGAGATACAGGATGCTCTCCAACCCATGGAGGGAGATTATCGCAGAGATAAGGGCAGAGCGCGGTTCGCTTCTGGCTTCAGCGGAGTTCTCAGACCTCGTTGGTGTCGAGAGATCGGATGCCCTTGATGCCCTTGACTCCCGTCTAAGGACGGCAGAGGATTGGGTTAGGAGATATGAGGATGAGAGACATCAACATCCATTCCTAGTAAGGAGATGGCTGAAGTCTCTATCGACCATGACGGACAAAGAGTTGGAGGGCGATGCATGACATCACCGACGGACGGCTACAATCATTCAGATTCATGGTATGATTACAAACGTAATAATCCAAATGCGGAGAATCCATTCACAGATCCAGAGGACAGGAAACGTGCGGAGAGGGTGGTGTATGAAAGACAGCAACGACGTTGAGATAGTGCTTCATACATACTGCAACGAGTGTGGCAGTAAGATGCGACCATCAAAGCCCAGAAAGAATCTATCAACAGGAGAGGTATTGCCGACCCTTGAGTGTGCCATGTGCAGAAAGTGGGTGTTTGAATGAGTATGGAAGTGACAGAGGAACAAGTGCATTGGGCTTACAGGCTGTTCAACAGTCTTGCCCCACATGGAAGATGGACGCTGCCCGGAGTGGGAGTGTATGAGAGGACAGGGGATCAGACTCTCACATTCATCGAGATGTTCACCAGTAGGCCGAGGCCGGATGCCATGGTGTCCATATGGGATCAGCATGACTTCATCGTCGCTCTCGCCAATGCCTTAGAGTGGGATGTCCAAGTCAACATCATATCGGCGTATGACATAGATCACAATCCTCTCAACATACCAGAGGACAGGATAGGGGACGTTGCTGTATGCTCCAAGAAGTGTGGGACCATCGTTCGCATAGAGCCGCCGGAGCCGGGTGTCGTGCTTCACAAGATAGAGAACAAGAAGTGTCCCATATGCAACAAGGTCGGATTCACTAAGGAATGGGATGGGCTCCATGTCTATGTCGATTCAAGAGGCGCAGCCTTGCGTCAGGAAAGAGAGATGGATAGGGGAGAGGAAGAATGAGCAACAGGACTCACAACTTCAACAATGAGATTCATCATGTCATAGAGCCGTCCCTCCACACAGGCGAGGAAATTCACATCATGACCACAAATGCCTATGCAGATCGTGTCATGAACATAAGGATGAATAGAGTAGTGCCGTCGAGAACGGGCTATGTTGGATACACGAAAGTTGGATTCTTTATTACGAGGGATGAAGCAATCAGACTTAGAGACGCATTGTCAACAGTGGTCGATGACGATGACGCATGGAAGATAGTGGAGGGGGACACGATAGATGGAGAGTCCTGATTGGGAAGACATATCCTCATTCGCCAAGCGTCACCACGACATCATCGACAGCGCCTGTATCCTAATAGCATCTGATCCAGAGCCTGTTGCTAAGTTGGCTAAGGACATATGGTCGGCGTCGAGGAAGATAGCAAACAGGACTCCCATGTCTCTGTGCTTCGATTGCGTCTATATCGCTGCGAATGCGATGGGAGTCCCTGCCTCCAAGTCATTCGTCAAATTCATTTCTGGTAAGGTGGTGGTGGACGGCAAGCCGATTGGAAAGAGCGTCACACCCATGGTTTCCAACAAGGGCGCTAAGGGGGAAAGATGGTTCATCAGCAAGGAGGGCAAGGATGCCATCATGGATGTTATCGAGGACGAGGACATCTATGAGGACCTATTCAAGGAATGGTTGTGATGCTGCCATTCAGATCATTGGCGGAATCATGGAGGATACTCTCCAACAACAGACTCAGAAGAAGAAGCGAAGTCATATGCGGAAACATCCTTGCTTGCAGAGATCCCTATGTCGCAGTATCCTTCCTGTATCCCGTTGATGGCCGAAAGAGGATGTCCGATGAGGACTTCAGGGAAGTCTTCTTTCTCCTCACAGACGCATATCCAGAGGAGGTGTATGACGATCCAGACCCGATCCATCTCCTCTCCACGCTGTCAGAAACCGAATTGACATCAATCGACTCCGCCTCAGTTGTGAGGAGGATAGGCATGATATTGGATGCAGATGACAATGAGAGCAGGGCAGATATGCTTCGACCGTGCTTCGATAGGATATCGAGGATCGATCTCTTTGCCATGCTGATGAGGCTGAGTGTGAGAGCCTCGCCGGTCAATAGGAGGGATGTGATGCAAGGCATATCAAAGGCATACGGACAACCGTTCCATCAAGTGAGGACATCCGTCAATCTGTTCGGCATGGAGAACACTCTCAACACACTCTCCTTAGGGTCATTCGACTACTCGACCATAAGACCGCTGCTCGGTAATCCATTGGTGATACCATCCCCATCCATAGTGATGTCCGCCGAGAGCGTCAAGTTCGGCAAGTGTTTCGCCGAATCTGTCGAGGGAGTGTATGTCACACTCCACAACACCCCTGCTGGCGTCAAGGTGTTCGATGTGGGTGGGGTGGAGATCGAGGATGTGGATTGGGCAGAGGGATGGGTATCGATAGCCTCGGTCCCCTATGGCATATTCCTGTGCGACTATGCGGAGAACAGGGACAACCCCATGATGATGGTCGATTGGCTGTCTCCTGATGACCCATCATGGACGTTCTTCAGGCGTCGTAAGAGCATGGAGTCCATGCCGCCATGGGCATTGAAGCCGATGCAAGTCCTAGATGGTCCGCACCTCTCTGATGGATATGCAGCCACTGGACAGCCGTATCTTCTCAGGAACAGCGCGTCCATGCTGTCATACGAGAACACCATGCAAGAAGTCGTGCTGGTAGTGCCAGAGAAGCCATCAGAGCGCATCCTTAGGGTGTTGAGCGGCAGAGTGGTCCCATCTAACACCGGAGGACCTCCGAGGCTTCTATGGGCCCTTGGAGCGAGAGACGGCTTCGACTACCTCAAGGTGGCCGAGTGCGAATCCCCATTCGACTTCAACCACTACTGCGCCCCTTACAAGAGACAAGATGGCGAGGCTATCAGGGTCGAGACGCCGTTATTCGTCAAGGCGAGCATCGTATCATCTGGGTGGGGGGACATCGGTCCGTATGCCGATGCCAAGATAACAGGGCTCGCACCATCGGCTGGAATCAATGACTGCTTGGGAGCGGAGGAGTTAGGCTATGCCGATCTTGACTGAGGATGATAGACACCTCGTCGCTCTCGCCTCCTCCCTTAGAGCAGGGGTTAGGTGCGAGAGAAGCAAGTCTAAGCCGTCTGGATATCTCATCAGGACTGAGATATGGTTTCCCCAAGGAGCGTATCAGAGAGTGAGAGATAGTGCTGGCAAGGCCATCGAATCAAAGGGGATACCATTCAGAAGAAGATACACCAAGCCTGATGAGATATCATCCATATTGATGATGATCGAGGGGATGGAGACGATCAACAGAGATCCGAAAGGCATCATGACTGCCCGTGAGTTCAACGGGAGGATATCCAATCCCAAATCACATGATGATGTCTTGAAGACGGTAATCATGTTAGATGAATTCCACTGCTCAATCAATTGATATTGAGAGAGGTTATATCTGAATCGGGTTCTGGCTAGAAACCTAACAATAGGTGATCAAAAGATGACATCGAATGAACAACAGATAGATCGAATAATGAATGCAACAGGGTGGAGCAATGAGGAGTTCACAGAGAAGTTCTCAGAGTTCGTCGCAGAGATGTACCCTGAATTATGGGAAGCCGCTGGCAAATCGACAGCAGGCTTAGATGAGGAGGACTTTGATACGTTCATGGCAGCGTTTGAAGTCACCACCATAAGAAGAGGCGGCGGTGGAAACGCTGGAAAGGGACCAGATTGGGTCGGCATGGTCGTCGGCTACAACGGAACGAGGGACCTCATGGAGAAGCAGAGGACTGCTGTCATCGATGCTTCTGGGGACGTATCCAGCCTTCTCAGATATGGAATAACTGCGGGTAGCAGGACCGTTAGTGTCGGAAGGGTCGGATGGAACGATGGCTCATGGACCGTCTATGACCATGGCGACAAACCAGTATTCCGCCAGCAAGGTGCTGAGAATGATCCTCCAGAGTGGGGTATAACCGGCAGGACTGGAGTCATGTTCGCCCTGATGGGTGCTAATGGCCCTAAGAAAGCATATTCGTTCAAGAGAGAGTGGCTTGTGGTTGTCAATGAAAAGGACAAGTTCCTATCTGAGGGACCATTGCCTCCTATGGTTTTAGAGTGTTCATGGGATGCTGCTGAAATCGATATCAGGATGAATGTGCCAGTCATGTTCAAGGCAGAGAAGGACACTGCATGGTATGACTCTGAAGTGCCCGTGCTGAAGGCAGGAAACATATCGCCTCAGTACGGCCTTGATTGGGTTGACGATGGCATTATGATGAAAGTCAAGGACATGTTCTCGCCTGAGCAGTTCCTACCGCAATTCATACCCTATGAGCCAGACCTATCGCAACTACATGAGTATCATGACGATAACCTGAGGACAACCGATCAAGGCAGAGAAGTCGGCCCGACCTTCCTAATCAGGGGCGTCGTGGATTACTTAGACCATGATGGAAAGGAGAGAGAATACTCGGAAGGAGGATACCAGCATTCGCTGACTCTCATGAGCAACTCCCTCAGGAACAATGATTCCAATGCATCGATATGGGTTGACGTATCAAGAAAACTCGTCACCATGGGTGCGTTCAATGTCATGAAGAACAACGAGACGCATACCTATGCCAAGGGCTCTCAGGTGTTCGCAGTGGTTCAGACTAGATCTTGGACTGACAGCATAGGAGACATCAGACTCTCATTCAATGCAAAGAACGTATGGGCATCCCCGCTCAGGTCAATAATCGCTGAAGATGTCCCAGAGGACGCTGGGGACATGAATGACTTCGGTGGATTCAGGGGCTGATAACGTGGCAGGAACAGGATTCATAGACGGCTGGGAGAAAGTTGACCCGAAGACGGGAAAGAAGCCGGACGGTTCGCCTCCAAAGAAAGCATCAGAGCCCAAGGCGGCTGCAAAGAAGAACATATGGGGAGAAGATATCGATCCCAATGCTCCAACCCCTCAACAGATGAGAGAGGAGGAGGAAGCGATCATCCAGAAGGAGAGGGCTAGGGCAAAGGCTCCCGTGCCCACTCCAAAGGACATGAAACAACCGAAACCAATGGCTCCCAAGGTCGTCACGGCCCCAGAGTTCAGTAACGTGGATTGGAACCCCATAGAGACGGAGATAGCCGCAGCAAGGGCATCGAAGGAATGGAAGGGCAATTACATCCTCATGGGCATAGCAGGACCTCCAAAGAGCGGAAAGACCGGGGTTATCCTAGATAGTCTCACTGAGAAGGAGATTGACAACGGCGGAGAGATATGGCATCTTGACTTCGATCTAGGTGGTGAAACAACCAAGGCTGCACATCATCCCGGAAACAACAACATCGTTGTTCTCAATCCATGGGTGCTGAACAAGAACAAGAGCAGAGTCCCGTATGACTTCCCAGCGACATACCAGAAGACCCTCGACTTCCTATTGGCTGCTGTCGATCAGGCAGATAGGCAGGCTGCATACTTCGCAGAGAATGGAGAGATGCCTAAGCCATACCTGAAGTCGGTATGCTTCGATGGCGCTGACCATTGGCTGAACATCTGTGAGACGACCATGAAGGTCGATGACCTGAAGTTGGGTCCAGATGGCATCTCCGTGGCAGGAAAGGATGCCACGACTAAGATTGGCAGGTTCAACTGGAACATACGAAAGAATCGATACAACAGCGCATTGACTGTGTTGCAGGAATTGTGCAGGAGAGGTGTCCATTGCTACATCATAACGCACATGAAGCCTCAATACGATTCAACAGGTGCTGAGATCATCGGAGCGGGAAGCCCACACTGGTTGAAGGACACAGAGGGTTGGCTACAACAGACTGCAATCATAGAGGTCGATGAGGACAGGGATGACAGAGGGGAGTTGACTGGAGTTGTCAATTCCTATGCTGTGGTCACACAGAACCGAACCAGCCTCAAGTCCCCCGGAAGGATACATCTCTTCAGGAAGGACAAGGAAGGCGGCGAATGGTTTGGATGGCCGGGTCTGAGAGATGGATCGATAGACCATCCTGACAACGTGATCCAAGAAGATTCTAAAAACTGATATGGGGTGTATTGATGAATGGCCGAATTAATGAAGATACGAGAACCAAGGGCATATGATGTCCCCGGCAAACCCGGTTTGAAGTCAACCTATGGTTGGCATCCCGGTATGCCCCCAGACATCATACTCAGGGTATCCAAGACATCTCTTGGCACTGCTGGGTTCTGTGCCCAGCAGTATTTCATGAAGTATCCCTTGGGGATCAAGGAACCTGCCAATGACAACATGATCAGGGGGTCGAATGTCCACGATGCGATAGAGGAATTCTATCAGGACATAAATCTCTCATACGCACTGTCTATGAGGTCCTATGGATATGATGAAGTGAAGAAGTATTTCCTCACTCACATATCCGAGGAAAAGGGATACGCACTGGGCGAGGAGGATCATCTCATCAAGTATCTCGATGCCGAGGCAAAGAGGTTCATGACTGCCGAGGATGAATACTTCCTACCGATAGGAAACGAGGTTTCCCTCGATGCCGTTGTCGAGATCGACGGCGTTCTTGTTCATCTTACAGGAATCGTTGACAGGCTGTTCGCGGATGGAGAAGGGATACCCCATGTCCATGAGTTGAAGACAGGAGTGTGGAGCGGCAAGCCTAGAAAGTGGGAACACATGAGGAAGGAGATGGCATACTACGTCTATCTCATCAAGAGATGCGAGCATGAGGTTCTTGGAGGACTCGACGTTGAATGGTGGGGATGGGACCACACTGGCGCTGACGATATATTCAGGCATATCGAGGCAGTCAGAGTCAGGGAGGTTTCATCGATGATGAAGTCGCTGAAGGATCTTGTCGGTATGCACAAGCAATACACTGGAAACAAGAATGGAGTCATGTTCCCCCTCAAGGATGAAGGGGCTGTGAGATACATATGCGAGCCATGGTGTGCGATCAAGGGATTCTGTCCCAGATACTATGAGGTTCTCAAACCATCAAATTTGAGACAGGAGGCCTTCTCTTGAGCCATCTCTTCGACCACTTCCCAAGAGAGGTCGATATGAGATTGAGGAAGGTAGTCAGGAACATGGATGAGTTGCAGGGCTATGTATCATCCATGAATGGCAAGGACAACCTGACTACGACTGTGTACGGTTTCAAGGAATTGAAGCCCAACAAGACGAGATGCGAATACTCCACTGCTATCGTTCCGCATTTCGTCATCGACCTCGATAAGGGGAGGGCTAAGGAGATGATGGATATCGATGATGATGAGGCAGGGGTTAGATGCACGGTCGATACACACAATCTTGTCAAGTATCTTAGAGACTGTGACTACCGCCATGCGACATGGTTTAGCGGGGGTGGATACCATGTTTGGGTTATGCTTGACACCATCCATGACGTGTCTGCCATGCAGTTGAATGACCTATTATTCTCTGGCAGGGCGATGTTGAACAAGTGGATCAAGGACATGGATCTCATCACAGTTGATCCAGTGGTGTCATTCAGGCCTGATAGACACATAAGAATACCAAACACGTTCAACTTCAAGAGGGGTCTGTGGTCGATACCTGTCGATCAAGCAGACTTGGCCATCGGATGGGACCATATCACTAGGATGGCGACCAAGGCATCCAGAGGTATGAAGATAAGTGGTGCTAAGGGACTTCACATAGACATCGTTCATCGGGATCCGGGCAACCCATTCATGCTCAACAACACAGCCATGAAATTCGACAGCGATGACATCACGATATCCGCATCAAGCGTATCTGGGATACCCATGCTTCCATGTATAGAGGCATCTGCTTGTGTCAAGGGCAGCAACCCATCTCACATGCCAAGGGTGTATCTCCTGATGTATCTCTTGGACTATTTCAGGAAGTTTGCCAGACCTCCTAGTAACACGAAAGTACCTCCATCTGAGATTCTCAACAAGACTCACGGTTTCATCCATGAATTGGACTGGTCTGATTACAAACCGGATGTGACTCGTAAGATGATAATGCATGGTATGAGCAGAGAATACATGACTCCTACATGCCCGACTCTGTATAGTCAGGGTCTATGCGTTGGCAAGTGTCCTTTCTATGATGGAAAAGGTGGTATATCGTGACGGAAGATAATGAATTAGAAGAGATAAGAAAGAAAAAAGCAGAGACTCTGTTAGGATCTCTGGAAGATATGGATGATGAAGAGAGACAGCAAGCCATGGATTTTCTTCCATGGGCATTCAGGCTTAACCATGAAAGCGGATTCATGGAGATTCTTCAGAACGAGCAGTTGGTTGCTATCACAGTCGATCCGAGATTCGCTGAGATGATAACAGACATGCTCAACAGGGCACAGTTATTCCAAGATGCCTATGCCATGGGCGGGGATGACCAATGACTAAAGTGATGTTCATCGACCATAGAGAGAAATCCGGTCTTGAAGAATTAGTGAGAAAGTATCTCGATAAGAACAACCTCTATCATCAGACAAGGGAGAACCTCATCACGGACTATGCCTTCTCCAGTGTCGGCATAGAGGCCAAGACCATACATGATTACATGCAGTCATTGCAATCAGGTCATCTCCAAAGGCAGTTGCAGAACCTCGATGACAACTACAATACCATGATACTGGTCATACATGGAACCGTTGACAAGTATGTCGCTGATGCTCGCAAGGGCGGCAGAAGGATACCCTATGCAAGGGCGTGGGCATCATTCGTGGGATCCATTGCGAGATTCATGACTGACTATGATGTCCATGTTGTGACATTCCCAGACAAGTCATCCGCTGCTCGTTTCATCTGCAAGAGGTTTGAGAAGCACGGGACTCTGGGATCATCATCGACATACAGGATGATGCGAAAGACAGCATCAGAAGATCGAAGGGTGGACATTCTCAGAGCCGCTGGTTGCAGTCAGGCCATTGCAAATAGGATGTTAGAGCATTTCGGATCGATAGCAGAGATAACCTCTGCCAACCCTAAGGAGTTGCAAACCATAGAGGGTGTCGGCAAGATAAGAGCCAAGAGAATATCAGAGTGTCTGAACAGCGAGGATCCTGTTGCAGATGAGAGAGTGAAGTTGAGTCGAGCGTGAGAGGTCATATAGAATAGCGGCTTTGGGGTAATTCTGGGGTGATGTAGTTGATTGGAGAATCTGTTGGTAATGACTCACAGCGGAAGTGGAGCGACTATTCGTTCGTCAATGCTCCCTCCGCTGGAAGCAATTTCATACGACAGTATGTCGAGAGGTTCAACACGGTTTCTTACTTTAATGAATATGCGGGGCTGCTGTCGTACTTCTTTGTCTTGGGGCAGTATCTAGCGCCATACATCAGGATACCTATTCACGGAAGCCACATTGATTGCAGGACTCATGTGTATTGGATACAAGAGTCAAGGACCGGCAAGTCAGTAGCATGGGACTTCACAGCGAAACTTCTCAGGGCATTGGAAATCAATGCCGAGTCCTTCACTGCTGGTTCTGATGCCAAGTTGATAGGGACGGTTGAGAAGATACCGATAATAGGGGAGAATGGGAAGCCGACTGGTGAGCATGATGTGGAAGTCATACCCGGACTTCTCAATGGATACAAGACTCTGCTCTTTGACGAGGCGAGCGTCCTCCTCAACGATCAGAAAGCATATTTCAGCGATAAGATACTCTATCTCCAACAAGCCATGGCTCCATTGGGAAGTGAGACGAACGTGCTTGTCAAGCATCTTGTGAGTGGCTCGGTCCACACTCCATCAGGAGTATCTCTGTGGATGACCACATTCCCTCCAAAGGATATCATGTCTCACGTTCTTGAGAAGGGTTTCTTCCAAAGAGTATTCCTCTTCCAAAACAGCGTCAGCATAGAGACGAGACAGACTACCAGTGAGCATAGGATGAGTGGGGCATACGTTCCCGTGCCGGATAAGATATGGTCGTATGACGATCTTGCTGCCTCAATCAGGCAGACTGGCGACATCATCCGTGGCAGGATTCTCAAGGCAGCGGAAATGAGCGAGGAGGATTACGCCAAACTCAACGATGTGGAGAAGGAGAGGCTGGCGATAAAGCACAGATACGATGTGTTTCAAGTGTCCGCCAACTTCTACCCTGCATTGCTCAATGCAGTGGATGACTATTACGCTCTAGTGAGACAGGTGAGAAATGAAAACATAAGAGAGACGGCCATGTCGTTCCTCCCGAACGTCGAGAATTACACATTGATATTCACCAACTTGATTGCTGCTACAATGGGCTCAACCAAGTTGACAAGCGATCATGTCATGATGGCAACTGAGATCATCTTCGACAATCTGAACAACCTGTTCATGTGGCTTGAGGATAAGGAATCATACAGGGAAGCCAAGAAGACTGAAGGGAACCTGAAGAAGTGGAAGGTGGCATGGAAGAAGAGTCACAAGATGGTCAACAACAGAGTGAACAGGGAAGTCGTTAGAAAGAGCCAGATTACAGATGTCTATGCGAAACAGACGGGAATAAACGTCAGGACGGCCAGAAGGAAGATAGATGACATGATAAAGAGCGGAGTGGTCAAAACCGTAAAAGACGGAAGACTTGTCTTTGTGTATTTTGAGGTTTGAATATGGATAAGGATCTGTATGATTGGATGCTGGCTAACAACATAGCCACGTTCAAGGTATTCACAACGACAGACCCGACTGGTCTGAAGAACGGTTGGAGATCTATCTATGATACGAGTATGGATGCAGCGATATTCTTCGATGGCAAGACATTTGTCATATTCCTTAGCGATGATGTCCAGATAAGGCAGATGGAAGTCATGGGAATGGAGGTCAAGCAGCATAGATTGAATCAGTTGCAGTCATGGTTAGACTCCGTAGCAGGTATTAGATTGGTAGGATATGGATCGACTAAGTTTGATGGCCCCATGCTATTAAAGGAGCATTACCTAGACATCGAACATCAAGATGTCCTGAACATAGTTGGAGAGGCAACTGAGGTTCACTATGGCGACTTCCCAAGAAGGATAGAGTTGCAGGAATTGGTGTTTTTACAAGGCCCATTCTCAAAGGCCAAACACTTGTTGTCATACCTATCGAGTCCTTTGACTATGATATCCAATTGGAGAAAGGGCTGGATTCGCACGACCATCAAGGAGTTATGCGGAGAAGTCGGAATGCTCGCAGGACTATACAGGAACATGATAGTCTCGGAGACATTGACCATAAGGGACGAGAGAACGCATAGGAAAGTCGAGATACCGTTCAAACACGACAGGCCGACTGATCGTATAGTCGTGGGTCCTCCTCTGGAGGAAGAGTGATGGTGTCCAAGACTCCATACAAGGACAAAGTGAGCCAAGTCTGCCCCAAGTGCCGAAATAGAGTCCTCGCCATCAGGATAAACGGATTCTATTCCGGCTCCCGTGACAGGATCTTCCTCTGGGAGTGCCCACTCTGCGAATGCGTCTGGAAGAAGACGAGGCCTAGATTGAAAGTAGTAGGGACAGAAGTTTCAATAAAGGATTGACGACCTAGTGACGGTTGATGTCTGCATTCGACAAGGTTTGGGGGCTAATGAAAGAAGATGCCCGACAGGTAAAATGTCCTACCTGTAAAGAGATGGTTCATCCTGATGATATAGGAGGGCAAATCGTTGATTACGACCATTGGGAGAAAACAGGAGAGGGAGAAATAAGGATGATAGATTCAAAGAATCCTGAACAATGCAGATATTGTGAGTGGGGGCCAGAAGCATGACAGCATTCGACAAGGCTTGGGACGTTGTGAAGGGCGAACCCTATCATGGTTCAATGAAGGGCAAAGATATGTGCGAAGTATGCACAGGGCCATTGGATGCCCCTGTATTCAAGAGAAAGGATGGTTCAATCATCTGTTCAATGTGTAATGGTGATTAAGATGACAACATTCGACAAGGCTTGGAATGTAGTGAAAGCACCCAGAATATCCTTCGATGGCAAGAAATTTGTTAATCATGGTGGTGAGTGTCATCTGTGTGGTAAAGCATTCAACGATGAAAACATATCCTACGAATCTAAGAAAGGTAATGCCTTCTGCAAAGGGTGTTATAGCCAGAGAGATAGGGTGGAATAATGACTGCATTCAATGAAGCATGGAGCATATGTAAGGAGGTTAGGGACAGTGCAGGTCCCATGGAGCCTGCTGAGTATGAGCAGATATGGCATGACGGCGACTCATGTGCTTGCAATACCACAGATGAAGAGGCTCAGGGAGCCATCAGCGAATATCTTTCAATGAATCCCGGCATGGAGGAGTCGGATCTGGGAACGGATGACTATTTCGATGATGTTTTACGCCCTGCTGGATATAGAAGGGATTCCAAGTGGATGAAACACGGGCCTCATTACTTACCAGATGTAAATGGGATTTATGCGTCTTGTGGACATTGCGGTGCGAGCAGCATTTACGACATCAGATCTGGCACTTTTGATATTAATTAGGTGAAAACATGACAGCATTCGACGCAGCATGGGAGATAGTGAAAGGGGACAATGTTCCCACTAACCCGTCCCTATGGTCGCAGGCCAAGTCAAAGGCTCGCTCTAAATTCGATGTATATCCCTCTGCTTATGCCAACGGTTGGGCTGCTAAATGGTACAAGTCCAAAGGCGGCGGTTGGAAGAAGAAGGGTAAGAAATGATTGTCAGTCCTATATCCAAGTCAGTTGACAAGGACCTTAGGCGATGGTTCAAGGAGAAGTGGGTCGATGTGTCGAGGAAGGACAAGGATGGAAAGCATCCACCCTGTGGAAGGGATGAGGCCGATAAGGATAGCAAGGGATATCCCAAGTGCAGGCCGTCTAAGAAAGTGAGTGACAAGACTCCAAAGACATCGGGAAGCATGAGCGCCAAGGACAAGAAATCGGCTACTAGAAGAAAGAGAAGCAAGCCGCAGGGAGTGGGGGGCAAGCCGACCATGGTGAAATCAACCATCTGCGAATGTGATTCATGCATCATTCTGGCCAAGGCCATGCTCATCAAGGGCAAGAAAAAGGACAAGCCTTTCCATGGATACAACCCGAATAAGCACAGCCGCAAAGGCGGTCTTAACGCTAAGGGACGCGCAGCAGCGAAACGCAAGGAGGGCGCAAACCTCAAACCCCCTGTCACTGAGAAGCCATCGACCTTGAAACCCGGATCGAAGAAGGCCAAGAGGCGAAAATCATTCTGCGCTAGGATGTCCGGTGTCAAGGGGCCGACCAGCAAGGGTGGCAAACTCACACCGAAAGGTGCGGCATTGAAGAGGTGGAACTGTTAGATGGATACGTTTGAGAAGGCATGGTCCTTGCTGAAGGGTAAAAGGTGCGAATCAGAAGCCCATCCTCGTTGCACGGGGGAGGCAGATTTTGAAATCGTGGGCGACAACATGGATAGAGTAGGTGGGGGTTATGCTTGCAAAGAATGCATCGAAGCCTATGAGGGAGATGGAGAGGTCCGTCGTTTGAGTTGAATGGGGATGTATTTCAATGGCCAAGTCCGATGCTCCTAATTACAGAAAGGCCACGACTGACAAGAAGTGTGGCAACTGCAAGGCATGGGACTCAAGTAAGACCGAAGATCCCATGACTGGATATTGTGAGTGGTATGACTTCACCTGCCGTGCTGATCATGTGTGTGACGCATGGGCTCCCGATGAGTTTGAGAAGGCATGGGAGATCATCAGGTCTGATGAGAAGGGCAAGTTCCGTGGATACTCAAAGAACACCATAGAGGGCAGGGCAGAGAAGCAAGGCAAGGCTCGCGCTTGGAACAAGGCCAGAAAGGTGAAGAGGGGAAGAACCAGACTCAGATATGCTAGGAACAAGAGCCGTGGCAATGTCAGACCGAAGATGAGAAGGCAACTCGGCGCTGGTGGCAAGAGAGAATCCGTCAGCAGATGATTCACTCATGTCCTGCATGGACATAGGTTATCTTGGCGTTGGTCGGTGTTCCAGTGTATCCAAGACTGCCATTGATGGTGACTGTCTTTCCAGATATGGTGAAGTCAGATCCCTGAACTAGGTTTGCTATGAATCTAGGAGTTCCTGTCTTGTATATCATGACCTCAACGAGTTTGGTCGAAGCCTCATCTTGAGATCCGAGCGGTTCAAAGGCAAGAACCACATCAGTGGATGACCCGTTGTAAGATGCGGTCTTGATGGATGTCCTGTGGACTGGTGTGATCTGGTATGCTCCTCCTGACGTTGTGGGGACGTTGGCGCTGGTCGTCTGGTCGGACTGGAAGAAGAGGTGAGTCTCTCCAGCGCCATTCGGAAATGAGCCCAATCCAGTGGGGTCACGGGCGAATACGAATCCCATGTCGGTGATGGGGAGGTTGCCCGTGTTGTTGGTGATGAGGGTGTTGACGGGGCTGGTGGCGGAGTTGCCGGAGTTGATGAGGGCGGATAGCGGCAGGGGCCCCGGACGTAGGAACACACGCTTGTCGTTCACGTTGCCAACGGCGACCCCACTGCTGTATGTGAGCCTGACAGCGGCCAGAACGATGGTCTGCTTGTCTAGGTGGGCCGATGGTGATTGCGGATAGACGCCTGAGCCCGTGTTGACCTCGTTGCCGTATATCATGGCGATCTTGCCCGTGATGGCCGGATCGACATAGACCAGCAGTATCCTCTCGTAGTTGGCCCCGGTCAGCGTGGGGAGGGTGCTGGAGTTCTTGGGGAACTTGCCGGTGTGGGACGAGGAGGTGATGTCTAGGGATGCGGACCCTATCGAGTGGAACACTCCATCGAGGAGGACCGTCCCTGCTGCGATGGACAGCGTGGTGGACGAGTGGCTCACGGCGCAATTGCCCACAGTGCTGCTGTTGCGATTGCTGTCATTGATATCGTTAAGTAGGATGGGAACGACACCATTCAGAAGTCCGCGTTCGTTGAAGTTCGTGAGGGTCGGACTGGTCAGTATGTCCTGATCCAGAAGTCCGTCGTCCTGATAACTCTGAGCAGCCCTCTCATGTCCCTCGCCTATCGTCGCCATTACCTTACCTCCATCAGAACATCGACCCTGACCTCATTGTTTGATGTCTTGTCGATAGGCATGAACGTGGCCCTGAATGCAGGGGTGTCGAGGGCGGTGTCCCCATGGAGGACGATCTCCTTGAGCGTCTCCGATGATGTCTCGGACGTGGTGAAGACGCCGGACACGGATACGGTCCTGTCGTCTATCTTGGTGACGGAAGGTGTGATGGTTATCTGGGGGCTACCTGCACCCCCGTCCCTGCTGGACGCCTCTCCTCCACTCGACCCCAGCGTCATCCTTGTGACGAGCGTGGATAGATGGTCTGCCAATGCCGACTTTAGTGAATCGAGGACGGGCATATCTCACATCACCTCCTTGAATAGGCTCTTGCTTTGACCGACGGGTTTGGCATAGCCGCCGCTCGCATTGACACCAATGTATCCCAATCCGCCTTGATTCTTTCCTATGACGAAACCTTGGTTGTTTATGTTTCTGACTAGCATCTTGTATGCGGCTAGGACATGCACCTTGCCGCCTATGGACATCTCCACGACATCCACTATGGACCCGGCATTATCCTCAAGCGGCTCGCTGTTCCCAGATATCGTCTGCAAGTCGGATAGTATCCCCTCTATGCCCTTTTCGTATTGTGCGATGATGAAGTCGGATGTCAGTGTCGAGTAGTTGTGGAACGCCTCAAAGACAGCGAAGTCCCCGGATAGGTTGTGGGTGGGGAACTCGACTGAAACTATCTCTCCGGGCTGTATCATGGTCGATCTCAATGCTCCCTTGACGGTGATTACAGGGGCCCCGTTCTCGGTTCTATGGAGTATGTTCTTGGCGAGCCTATGCGCCTCGGCCTTGGTCTTTATTCCGGGGACTTCTTTCTTTAGAGTCCTTACGAGTTCTGAGTTCGCACCTCTGCTCGCATCTGACTTCATCCTCTCCATGTCCTTGATGATGACGAAGGCTCTCTCATTCGCTGCTGATGAGTCCCCTACTACGATAATCTCGTTCGGTGCGTCTAGCATCTTGCTGACTGTTATGTCCAGTATGCCATTCGCCATACCGAGGACGTTCCCCTTGTGGTTGAAAGAGTCGGATGAATAGATGAATCCGCCAGATCTCTCGTTGACGAGTTGCTTACCATCTATCTGGCTCAATGAAGATATGACCTCCATGATGTTCAGACCTATGCTCTTTCTAGCAGTGTATGTGGGAGAGTGGTCGTTTATCAGCCTCAGGCTCGGATGAGCGTTCAACGTGTTGCTGACCTCTCTGTCCTTGCCAATGAGGTTGGCGCTGGGCGTCACGTTGTACGCGGCTAACTCAGGCGATGCATCGTTCAGCATATGCATGACCGCATCGGATGTCCTTATTCCCACATGGCCCAACTGCCCCAAGATGGCCATTCCCGGAGAAATTCCGAAATCAGACAGGCTATCCGCATCTATGTTCCTGAATCTCAATATGGTGGATATGTCATCGCTCTCGACGCCAGCCACTCTGAGTCGAACCCCTGACCTGTCGATGAGATATGGGGCGAACCTGTCTGAGGTTATCGTCTGTCCATCGTGCCTCAATGTCGTTATTTGGTCACGAACCGGCTTTATCTTGGCTGTTGTCGCACCATCCTCTATCATAACTGGTCGCTGACTGGTCATGTAGAAGTCAGATGGATCGTACTCAAGCAGTCCTCTAAACGACAGACTGGTCTGTTTCACAGCATCGTTGGTAGCATCATAGCGCCTCCATGCGTCAGAAACCTGCTTCATTGCTACAACTGCATTGTCAACGAATGTGGGTGCAATCAGATGCGGGTGGGTCAGAGCCCTCATGTCCGTCAATGCAGATGGGGTCGAAACAGTCGTATATCGGGCAACGTAGCCTTTGAGAGATGATATTCCAGTGCTGTTCGTCACGCCCGTTATACGGTTTCCAGTCTTCCCGGTATATGCTATCTTACCGGCATTGACCACGAACAGGCTACCGCTGGTAGGAAGCATGGATGCATCTTCCAAAAGAAGCGTCGTGCCGCTGTGTTCAACCACTGTGAATGATGGATATAGCCTTGCAGCAGTGTCATTGTGCTTCCTGCTTATCTCCTCTGGCAGAGTGTGTCTGGCAAAGTCTCCACCGACTCCTGTACCGTCATTGGCGTATCTGGACTCGGACTGATGTATTGACTCGCCACCACCGGGGTGAGTGGTCTGCGAGTATCTGGGCTCAATCTCTGGGTTGAATGAACCGTCTATGGTCTTCCTAGCGGCATCCGACTTGAAGAACTGCAACATGGCTGTGGATGGTATCAGATGGTAGACGACATCATGCTCATTGGCGTCTGGATATTCGATCTGGAATGCCCCATCCGCTGTGCTGATGAAGTCCAGAGTCCCTAGATTCATATCCAGATTGGCTTCAAAGACACCATATCTGTTGTCCCTAGTCAATACCAGATCCTCGTAGTCGCCGCTCTCAAACTTGACACGGGCTCCATGGACCCAGCCGTCCTGCAACTGCTGTGATGCGAATCCGAACATCTTCAGAGGCCTCACTAGGCGGACATAGTAATCGACATGCTTCCTTCTTGGGTGAGATATCATGCCAGCGCCTGAGTTGCCATCTATCTCTGTTGATATTGATCCATCCTCCGTTCTATTGAGATACGTCTTCCTGAGTATGTATGCTCCACCCCATGAAGGTAGATCTGCTGAACCTCTCACAGACCATGTGTCTTTGGCATACTCCTCCGCTGTGACAGCCAGTGATGACCCTCCCTTCGATGCATTGGTGTCAGGGCTCCACACTGGTTTGGTGTGTTGGCCGGAGATGGTCTGGGAGGTGGGGGACGAGGGGTCGAGAGTCATCCCCTTGGTCGTGAATCTGGTGTTTATCGTCCACGATGGCGTCACAGGGAACTGCTGCCCGATGCCGAGGTCGCTGTTGAGAGAGTATGCCTTAGTGCCCACAACAGCATACTCCACGTTGGCGTTGCTGCTCCTCTCGCTCTCTGTCTCAATCACTAGACCGAGCCTCGGTTCGCTTCTCCCCTGCACGTTCCTGTGGTCCGCTATCTCTGACAGGGGGATGGGCGTCAGCGAGTTGATCGTGCTGTCGGTGTGGGAGCCCTGTCCCCATCCGCTGGTGGGGTAGTGCGTGTTGGACGACGAGTGATCGACTGCGGAGGCGTTGACGTGCAGCGCATTGCCCCTTAGATGGAAGAAGCCGCCAGAGATGCCGAAGTTCGTGGAACTGACCGCTGCCTTGGAGTTGGCTTGGCTGTATGATGAGGACCCTGTGTATTGAATTAGGTCGATGTATGGGTCTGACCCCTTGTTCAAGGGTATTCCCTTCAACGGCTGATTGGCGGTGGCATTCGGGTCCGCTATCGGCTCCCATGCACCAGATGCCAATGCCGTGGGCGTCACCAGACCTAGAGACTGATTCTTCAGTTTCGCACCAAAACCAATAGACTGCTCGGCTGGAGATGGTCTGCTGTTGGATCTCCTGACAGCGTTTGAGAAGACAGTTGACTCTGCTGTGTGCGCTGACGAGACGAACCCGATGGGAACGGATCTCTCGACTCCAGAGTATGCAGATGGGAATCCCCATGATGCACCATACGTCGATGCATTGGGCATGACTTGCATAGAATCATGGATTCCGCCATCGAATCTTGCTTTCCCATACACTGAGTCCTGTGATGCCTGTGTCTCTGTCGGATCACCTGCGAGCATATCCAGTGCATCGCTAGATGTTCTGAAGCCGAATGCCCTCACAGGTAGTCTTCTGCTTGTATCATATGCTACCATATGATCAATGGATGCGAGGTATCTGCTGACGTTTGCATCATATGTGACACCACCATATGTTGACTCTGGGTTCACACCATCGCCTATACCCTCGCCTCGACTATACCTTGTCGAAGAATATGCGTCAAGAAGACGTAATGTGCCCGATGCCTCTCTCACAGTAGTGTGTCCCATCAAGACGCTGTTGGCAGACTTGAGCCCGGTTATGTTCCCATGGCCACCTGCGTTTAGGCCGTTGTAGCCATAGTTCTGCATCCATTGGGCTGCATAGAGCCTCTCAAAGGGCTGTGCGTTGGCTGGCGTCCCAGACGTGCCCCCAGAGAAGTTTCTGAGCAGAAGACCCTTGGTGGCAGGGTAATTGTAGCCTCTGGGCATTCCAGACTCCCTGTATCTGAATGTCAGGAAGTGTTCCCTCGATGCACCTAGGAGGGCTGGATGGCTGTATTCCGCCAGCCAAGTGCATAGGAACGCATCTGGAGTGCCACCAGAGGCGCAGTCCCCTGCTTTTATGAGTCCAAAGTCGGTATATACCGACGATATACTGCCTCCATTCGCCCCCAAAGCGGCCAAATTTGCGTATTCTGGATCGTGGACTAAGAGGGGCGGAACCGTCGCTAACTCCGTTGCGACCCTCGGATAGATGATTCCCTCTTCTAACCCAGATACGAAGTAATCGCCATTTTCCTCGTAAATCAATGGTGCGAAGGGCCTTCCTCCTCCCATGGTGTAGTCGTTAAGAATGAAGCCGTTGACCATAAACTCGCTACAAGCCGTATCTGCGGCCATTGCAGCGGATAGGGTCAGTCTGGTAGCCCCAGCCACAGAGAGGCCGCTGTGAACGCTTGGAGAAGCCCTCCTAACCGTCTGTGAGACGCCATCGACGCTCGTCTGCTCCTGACCCGGTGCGATGAGATAGTCAACGTCCATCGTGGTGGATTGACCAGATAGCCTGTAATTGTCCATCTCAAGGTCTGGGAGGCCGTCTGAGGCGAAGGAACCCGTCGCCTTGTATGTTGACACCCCTTTGACCTCAAGCGTGTCCAGTTCAAGGATAGTCGTGCTATTCGTGTCCTTTGCCGATGCGAAGCCGATGTGCTTGTGTTCCGACTCGCCCTCATAGAGCAGCGTGTATGCCGATCCGTGGCTCCTGTGTAACTGCCTCCTCATGGCCTCTGGAGTGCCTCTGTGAGTCAGGGGGGTGACGAAGGAGTGGCCTTGTCGGGCGAAGCGGATGCGGTGGTGGGGGAAGGGGTAGCCCGTGGCAGTGCCGTTGTTGGTCTGCGTCAGCACCGAGCCCCTCTCCGAGTGGTCTGATATCCTGTGCGCTGCGAACAGGCGCGTGGAGCCGCTTGGGACGGCCCCTGCGGACACGGAGGGGGTCAGGCCGTGCTTGGAGGCCATGTCGGGGTGGAGCATCCTCAGGCAGTGGAAGACGAGCATCCTGTCGTGCGTGTCGTACTGAGAGACGCCGCTCGCTGCCTCCGCCACCCCTGCGGGGCGTGGGTCCGGGGCCGTGAGCCCCCCCATCCCCCACGTCATGTTCGACCACGCCTGCGCCCTGTCGTGGGCCGTCCTGACGAATATCTCGCCCGGTATCTCCGTTGGATCCGGCAGTTGTATGGCTAGATTCGGCGTTAAACGTCCATTTGGGGCAGATGGGCCAGTCTCCTCTTCTCCTGTGGTCGGGTCCACCCTTGTGTTCTGCACGTTGAAGTCGCGTATGACCACCCCCCAAGGCGACCCTCCGTTGAGTGTGAGCATATTACCCTGATCGTCAACGACGGTCATGTCCTCAAACACCATGTGTTCGTTTGTTATGTTCATACCCTTGACTCTCTGGGTGTTCACATCATGCTTGGAGAAAATCTCACGGGGCACATTGTCGGTTCCATTGACTATACTACCGCTCATACTGTTGACGAAGGCAGTCGTGTTGTCCATACCCTCAAGAAGATCATATGAGTCGTTGAGCATATTACCAGATGCACTGCCTTTCGTCTCAGAATATGCGTATTTGCTTACAAGAGTGTCATCAGCGCCTGCTGGAATCTTA
>Ga0181394_1000148_pt1 | contig 29335 bp, 28 predicted proteins | sample 17SPOviralmetaG_FD_130123 | JGI IMG/M metagenome (GOLD analysis project Ga0181394, IMG submission 130123) | Marine viral communities from the oligotrophic San Pedro Time Series (SPOT) site, San Pedro Channel, CA, USA - 17 SPOT_SRF_2010-11-23 | ecosystem: Environmental > Aquatic > Marine > Strait...
AATAAATCGATTTATTTAAGGAAATAAGGGTATTTTACCTTAATTTAAGTCATTTTTAAGCTTAATTATCAGATAAATGACCTTTTTTGCTTAATTTTGGGTTTAAATGGTCTTATTTTGCCTTTTTACAAGACCCCTTACTATACGCTTTCTTTCCTTTCACTGGTTTGTACCCTTTCCAGCACCTTGTCTTTCTAATCCCTTCTCCTTCTAGTTCATCATCACTAACGAATATATCATCAATACTTTGTTGTCTCAAATCTCTTCTCGCCTTGTCTAATGTTTCAATGTTTCTTTGTCTAACAATGGCTTGTTCGTTCATCAATTGAGAGTGTCTGTTCGTTGGGTAGTCTGACCTTCTTTGAGACAACCTAGGAAGATCAGTAGACGGTCCAATGTCAGATGGATAGAAGCGTCGTGCATTAAAGTTTCTATGGTTTTTGTAATAAGCGTCCAAATTGTGGTCGTCTTCTCTAAACCAATTGGGTTCAAAACCTAAGTCACCCCGTTTTTTCTGGTTGTAGTAGTACCCATTCCACGGATTATGAGGCATCCTGCTGCTGTGATATGGGTAAGCACCGACGTTTATATTTTCCATTTCTGGGTTGTCTTCATCCCAACCGTAGTAAGGATCTCTTAATACGCTCTCATCAGTTGAGTCAAAGTGTCCTCTGTCTCTGCTACGTTCAAATCCGCCTCTTCTTATTTCTCCTCTAGCGTCTGCCATAGCAGCTTCTATGGTAGACAGTCCTGTGCTGAAGCTGTCTATATGCCTTCTTAAATCAGTAATAAAGGCGGGATTGTTGTTTCTATTGCTCTCTATTCTTTGTCTCGTTCTCCTGTCAGTATTTTCTGGAGATCTCTCTCTTCTCCTTGACATTGTATGGCATAGGAAGAGATATTATTTCTTTTCGTTCCAGAACTTCATTTCAAAAAGGTTTCTTCTCTTTCTCGCACCACTTCGTATTCCTTCTATAGCTCTAACAAAGTCGTTTTTCTTAGGATTGATGATATTCAATTTGTACTTTTTTAAAATGTTGGATGGTCTGTCTCCTTCTGCTCCCTCTAAAGGTTCACCTAGCTGGTCTTGCAAACTCCTGTCGTTTTTCTCCCTTGACTCTTTTTGGTAAAACCAGTGCATCCATATAAATTTAGCCTTATTTAAGTCTGATGAAATATCTCCATTTACTATTTGTTCGACTTCATCAGCAGTACGATAGTTGGGGTACATCCTATAAAACTTAAGAAGGTCTTTATGCATTTTTTCGTCGTATTCGTCAGCGAGGTCTTCTAGCTTCTGTTCAGCTACATTGATTATTCTATCGTGTGGTTGCTTTCCCCCTCTTTCTGGGTTTTCTCTTAGTCTTTTTAACCTATTAAGTTCCCTCTGTGCTTTTTGTCCTTCTAAGAAGGTTTCGTTTTGTTCATGAAGTGCGTCTTTTGATACCTCATCAAATTCTCTTAGTCTTTTTTGGGGAGGAGGAATAGGTCTCTTTCCCTTGAAAGCTACTCGACCTTGTGGAGGAGGAGTTTCTTGTTTTTGCTCTTGTGCTATTGTTGCTTGTACAGCTGCGTCAAAGTCTTCCCCTAAGATATCATCATCGCTGTCAAAGTCAAATGTTGGTGTACCTGTGCTGTCGTCGTCTCTTGTACTCCCTCCTTTAAACCTTCTATTTCCCTTCCTCATTTTACTGTATATTTCTTTTACTGTCTCTATTCTTTTCTTGGTAGCTTTTTCGACAACATCTGCCTCTCTTAATGCTGCCTCTATTGACTGAGGAAATAATTGGTAATAGCTTAGTCCTGCGGAAGGAATATTCCGACCTTCATTTGCCCATGACGGCATGAAACTGCTAGAAACTCTACCTACTTGCTGATTAGGCTTATACATTGTATAATTAAGACATATATTTTATCTTCTTCTGTTTCTTCTCATTCCTGTACCGTAGTTGTACGCTCTTTTCATTCTTTTTAATCCAAAACCCTGTTGGTACTGAGGAAGAGTAACACCAGGACCAAGGCGAGGTATGTCGTCTGGTAGTAGGTCAAAAAGAGAGTAGTTGCCTTGTATATTTGGCCTCTCAAAACTTGGCACCTGCTCCTCCTTAGCTTCAGGCTGTCCCGCGTCTAGCATTGGATTGCGAGCGTCTACTATGATGTCGTCGTCTGTGTCGTAGTCATATATGTTTCTGTATCTAAAGCCCCGTAAATATTCAGAACCGTCGTCACTATCGTCGTCTGTGTCAGCGTTGAGTATGTCGTCTGTCATTGTTCCCATTGTTCTCCTCTCTACCGCCTGTCTTGGGGCATTCATAATCTGGAAAAGATTGTTTGGCTGTTGCTGGTTCTGGTAATCTACATTTAACGCACGATTTAACATTAGCATTTCCCCCATTGGTGTAGCGGAAAAAGCAGAAGGAGGACGGATATTTCCTCTACTCAAAGTAGGAGTTCTAGCCTTCTTGTTCTTGTAGTCTCTCCATAGGCATTTTACGTCTATGTCTTTCAAAGCAGAGCTGTACTTTGTTCCAGGGTTTCTTTCCACATAGTTCTTAACAAACTGCGTAAAGTTCATATTAATATACTTTAGCAAAAGAAAATCTTTCCATACAATATATTACCATGGTTCAAACAAGGAGTGGTGCAAGAGTCACTAGACAAAGAGAACGAACTCCACGAAGGAGAGCCCCAACCTGCGAAGAAGCAGGTGCTAAACTAAGGACATGCCCCAGGCCCGGTGTGAGGGCAAGAAGGCGAAATCCAGACGGTGGAACACTTCAAGGCACAACGCCATCAGGAAGCCAAACTCCTCCTGGTGTTTTTGGTGTCGGCGCAAGACCACACATTGGAAAGAAAATAACCAAAGTAAAGAAAAGTATGGAAGTTGGAGGAAGCGGGCCAGGTGCAGGAGGAAACCAAACCCCTCCTCCTCCTATGGGCGGCGCAGCCGATCACGACATGGTAAACCTTCCCCTATTTAACTTATCAGCAAATCAAAAGCAAAGATTAAGAAACGGAAAGGGTGTAAGAGTAACTATGGGATCTGGCTGCGATAAGTGCACATCATGTATTATGAGCCAAGAAAACGCAAAAAAGATTGTTAAGAAGAAAGGAGGTGCCGCTACAATTGTTTTAGGAAAAGGAGAAATCGATCAAAATAATTTCTCTGGTAGTGGTATAATGCCGAGTAAAAGAGGAGGACCGATTCATGGCGCATACAAAGCACCACCTTCAGGAGGTATGATTATGGGCCCAGACGCAGACGGCTGCTATACATCTTACACACAGAACATTAAGGAGGGGAGAATGGACAAAAAGAAAACTTGTCCACCTAAACCGACGGGTAAGAAACCCAAAGGTGGATGGAAAGGACTTGGCCCATCACATTCCTCGATTATTGCGAAAACAGCAGGAAAAGGATCCAACGCTGTACGCGACCCCGCAAGGAAAGTAGGCGGAAGTGTCAAAATAGGTAATTCAAGATTTGACAAGCCAAGCGGTTCTAACTTCAGGAGGAACACTGGTGGATGGGGAATTGGTGACAAGCAATCAACTGACGCTTTGAAAGCAGTTTTCAGCAAATTAAGCGCTGGAGACAAGAGAGAAGTTGGGTCCTTCGATAATTTTAGAAAAATGATAGCAGCAGAAGCTAAGCGAGCCGGTATGGGTGATCCGGATGTGGATAGAATGAGCACAGATAATATCAGAGATCTAATAGATGATGCAAAAGATGAAGGCCATATTGCTGACATTGATGAAGATGCATTAGTAGACGCTTTCTTAGTAGCGCAAAGACGAATGGAGTCTGTAGTAGGCGAGAATACATTAAAGAAAGCCGCCAAAAAAGCCCAGGGTAAAGGATTATGGGCAAGAGGAAACGGAATGTATGCAAGTGGTGGTGCTATTGGCAGTCACATGTCCGCTAATCAAATGACAAACGTAGGAGCAGGTGGTAACCTATTAAGCCCTATGGCTGCATCTAAGGCTCCTCAAGCAGCTGCGCAAAACTTTTTCTTCGCTTCTCAATTTCCACCAAGTTTGGCACATGACATTCGAGGCGCTGGTCACGTTGGTTCGTTCTTCCCTTGGCAGAAGTAATCTAAGTATTTTGCATTAATTTAATTTAAAATTATATATTTACATTGTATATAATGTTAACGAACGTAGATATTGAAGATGCCTCTAAAAAGATGGGCATACCTTTAGCGATGTGTGGTTTTAAGTCTGAACTTCCCAAGAAATTAAAACCAAACGTATATTACTGCATTAATTTAGAGTCTGAACAAGATCCGGAGTCTCTTAAATTAAATTCGGGATCTCATTGGGTTGGTTTGCAAATCCGAAAGTTGGATGGACACGACCACTCTGAGGCAGTCTATTTTGACTCCTATGGTATGCCACCCCCAAAAATCGTAAACAAATTAGTCCAAGAAGCCATCGGAAAAAAACCGTGGCACCCAACGAAAGACATTCAAAGTATAGTAGCCGACACGTGCGGTTACTACCAGCTCGCATGGGCTCACTTTGTAAACGACAAAAGATTTGAAACAAAAAGTTTAAAGAATGATACAGAGAAGTTCTTGTCTTACTTTAACGATTTAAATAAGAAAAATGATTACAAAAAAAATGAGTGGGTGTTAAAACACTTTTTCATGAGTAAGGACCCCCAATTAAGAAAGGAAATAGACATTGACACAGAAAATGTTATTCGTCAATCATGAATTGAAGATAAGTCTTCTTCATCATCAATAAGATGGCCATTGTCCCTCCAACTTTTCAACCCATAACTCCCCAAGTCAGCCAAGAAGAAAGCGACATTGCTTTCCTCGCCGGTATAGAGTCCATCGCCACTGATGAAAGGTTCCTTATGGGCATTCATGACGACAGTTTTTATATCAGCCTTCTTCATCTCCTCATGCGTACATTCGTAAGCGTTTGGAATCGTGGAGAAGCGGATCCCGTCGATCTTCATTGGTTCGTTTTTCTGATAAATGTGCTTCATAAAGCCATTCAGCTCTCTAATAACGAAGTCAACACTTAAGTATACAAGTATCCAAGCTTTTTTGTCTTTATTGTTTACTCTTCTTTTGTCCGTATTCTCGTAGTGCAGTTCTCTCTTTACTTCGAAAGCGGGGCAAAACCCAAGAGGCATATTGAATATATGTGTCTTCGTATGGAACTGATAAATAAAAAGAGTCTGTTGTCTAGTAGTATTTCTGTACACAGCTCTTTCTTCCTTCCTGTGGTCTGTCATCCTTCTAATAGAAGACACTCTCCATGACTTTGGTACTCTTGCATCTACCCAAACAATATCTGCGTATCGTTTGTTGTCAAACGCCACTTGTTGGTCTTGGTCTCTCACTGTTCCCAATTCCCCAACTCGGAGAATATGTATTGGCAAATTGCAGTTTTCTTTCTCATATGGCTCCATAGTAATATCACCAAGAAAGGGCATTTCTTCATCTTCTGCATAGTACAGCTTCTCATCGTACATGTCGTAGTCTTGATGAAAGAAAAAAAGGAATTCTCGCCATTCCCATGCTTCAAAGGGGATGACAGTGTCGTTGCATACTGTGTTGAGAATGTGCAACTGGGTTTCTTCGTTCAGTTCCTCCAGTTGCTCGAACATCTCATGAGCATACTCAATATATGACTTTATATGACTATGGTGTGCGTTCCATCTGAAAAAGCCTCCTCCACTGTAGTTGTACTGCTTGATAATGAGAATACGCAAATAGGCGGCTTCGTATGCGTTTGGGTACTTATCATTGTGCAAGTCGCTGTTCAGTAGGTCTAAGGCTTCCACAAAACCAAACTCTTCCTTGTTGACTGTTTTCACAGCATTGTTAAAGAATCCAATCCAGCGATTGTAGTCTTTTGCTTCCTTCAAATACGGAAAGAATATTGCTAACCTTTTGCAGCACGGCTCTACGATCATGTTTCCCGCTAAGTCGTGCACCTGACTAATCTGGGGAATAACCATGTTGTAGCACGAAAAGGGATTGTAGGCCATATTGTAGGCACTTTTTCTCATCATTCCCATGTACTCATTAAGTGGAAGTTTGAAAGAGTTGTAGCGCACAGTGAAAGTGCAGTGCTTGCATGTCCATTCTTGAGCATTTTCGTTGAAAAAGAAGTCCTCGTATGAATCGTCATATCTGTCGTCTTGTTCTCTGTCTCTTGCTGACTTAGAGAAGAAAGAGTAAGTGTCTAACAGGTAATCCCACTGAGACACAGGAGTGGCTACTGCAGCATTGCAGGGCTTAATGCACTGAGAGCACTTTATGTTGTTTTCTTTGTCTGCTAATGCTTTGTCGAAGGCTGACATGTTTTCGCTGGTTTGAGGATCGGACATATTTTGTGGCTTTAGGGTATGATAATGATGAAGTCTCCAATTCTCCGACAAAAAAAAAATCCGAGAGAGACTGAAATTTTTATTCCGCCCCCGTCTCTTACCGGATCGCCCCCATCTCTTACCGGATTGCCCCCGTCTCTTTCACTTCACAAAAAACCCCGAGGTTACAAGTCTCTTCACTCCTCTGAATACTTAGATGTCTCATTATCGAACCCTATACAATGCAGAGGCGAGAAAGGAGAAGTCCAGTAATTTTTTGCCCACCTACTGAATTTACTAGATCAATAGTCAAGCGCAATGCCAGGAAAAGAAAAAGTACCAGTAAAGGTAACATTCCCGACCGCTTACCGCCTTGGGCAGCTGATCAGCGATCGAAGGTCATATCTTTCTTACAAGAAGCTTTCGGAAATGCGGTTAGTAATGAGGAACTTAAAAAGAATTCACCTGTCTATCGATACTGGGACAGATATGCCAGGTCAGACATTGGAAGGTCTACAACATTTGAGAAGGTCTGCTTCATTTGCAAACAATCTTGCATTAATACAATCAGCGAAAGAGGACTTGACACCACTGTTTCTGGAGACGAAAAATGGGACAGCGACTTTATGTTCTGTGGAGTTGGAGGGTGTCCAAAAGTGTACCACTCCAGTTGCCTCAAATCACTGTTGTCCTCTCAGCGCGGGCATGTGTCTTTCCGAGCCTGTGACACCAAGTTCGTCTGTCCATGGCACCACTGCAGCCAGTGCGGTGGATTGGGAGAAGACACCAATAGGAGAAACTACGATGTGCTGTCAGACTTCTGTAGATTCCAAGATACATCATTCGGGCATGTCTACTGCCCTTGCTGCCCCAACTCCTATTGTTCCAAGTGCTCAGGTTTTGAGTTTCCGGGAATTAGAGAATCGATCTGCTGCGAATGCGCTAGTGCTTCAATTGAATTGAATGCACCGGAAATGGTACAAGACCTGACTTTATATGTTCCTGCAGGAAAATATTAAGTATTTTAATTAAATTTTAAAAAGTATTGTAGAACCCCGAATTTACACTCTTGCGCCCGTTAAGACATCTACCGACACTTGGACCCCATATTCTATGAAGCAGTACATAACCATGTCTAATTTTGAAAGTGATTTTCCTGTTATGGTCACGCTCTTTGGGACGCTCTCGTCGATCGGTAACATTCTCGAGGTGTTGATGTAGTACGCACGGTATAATTTTTGCCACTTGGGGAAGTCAATCAAACCGCTAGTAAGACCGTCAACCAAGTTACCGTTAACACTGTTGACACCTACCAACTGTTCAAGGAATTCTTGGTAGTCGTATTGGATTTGGTTGTAAACCATGTTCTGACCAGCAACAACAACGTTAAAGTTGTTAAGAGCAGCGTAAGGTGCACTTGTTCCACCTCCGCATGTGTCGAATGGATTTTGGAACTGTGGTTGAGAAAGAGTTCCTGACGATCCTGATACCATACCGTCGATGAATGGAAAGATTGTCACAGAGCGGATATTAGAAATACCGTTCGTCAATAAGAAGTTGAACTGTCCTCCAGCTGCAACCTTTGTTGTAGTGAATTGGTAAATATCAGTGTACATAATTGTCTTGGTTGGTCTGCTCAAGTATGCTTCCTCAAAGGAGGGGTTGAAAGTGTAAGCAGGCACGTTCAAGAAACATGAGGAGTTAAGTCCAGTCTGGTTTGTCAAAGTTCCTAAACGGGAGATTTGTGTTGCGTCAACAACTCTGTTTCCTACGTTGAGTGTGACGTATAAGGTCTGGGCACCAGCTGAGGCTGAAATAACACCAGGAGCATAGAGACTGGGGCTGACTGCAACAGCGGCAGCGTTTCCAGCACTTTCAAGAGCAGTGTCTTTAACAGAAGAACCAATCAAAACAGGGTTAATACCACCAAGAGGACTGGTAACAGAAGTTATTACCCATCCACCTGCAGACTGAGTAAGGAGGATAGAAGGCTGGTTAAGATTTAAAGTCAATCTGAAAAACACACCTTTAAGAAGAGGAATTTGGGAGAAGAATGGGTGAAGGTGTTTCAAGAACAATTGTGCTTGAATTTGGTACATAATTCCTGACTGTCCTGATGCAGCTCCTGCTGTTTGCTTTACACGAGACATGTAAAGAGCGTCCATACTTGCTCCGTCAAGAATAGTGCTGATTTGAGCACCAATCTGGCCTGATGGTGCGTTTTCGTCGACAATCCACTTAGATTGTCTCTCCCACATACCTTTGTTTGAGTACTCAGAACCTCCTGCAAGAACAGAAGCAGTGTGGCCTTGCTGTACAACGTTGATGTTGTTTACACATCCAACACCTGATCCACTTGCTGCAGCTGTAAGGTAAGCGAAGTTAACATCGTCGGGGTAAAAACCAATGGAAGCACCATTAAGGTTAAGATCGTCTAAACTGAGAGTGGTAAGAAGTTGAAAGGTGGTGAAAAGAGAAGTAAATGGGGTTTGTTGAATGATAGTAGTACCAGCATAATCAAGAGTCATACTGTGGATCATAGTTTGGAAACTGTTTTTAAGGCCAAAAGCGAACTCTGCTGACGTAGTTCCTGTACCTGGGTTAGGCATAACGGCACCACCAGCACCAATTGCTTCAGTAGCAACGAGAACAAGAGGCATGCTAATATAGGCATCTCTGTAGCTCATATACTTATTTGAGTTGGCCAGTTGGCTGGTATCGATAATGCACTGATTTCCAGAATAATTTGAATTCTGCTGATCCTGAATGCTTAACCAGTCCCTTTTGGTGAAGACTTGGGGAGTAGCATCAGTCATTTGAGAAAGGTCGTAAACTAGAGCGTCTGCGGTTGCCATGATATATTCATTCATTAGAAAATAATTTCCTGATAAACTACTTGTCCTTATGTTTCGGCTTGTCGTTTATGTCAAATGTAATCGGCTTGTTTTCCTTCATTTTCTTTTTCTTAGCTGCTTTGTCGTCTACTTTCAGCTTTCCTATCTTTTCGTGTATGTTTCCTGCTAAATTCAAATCCTTCATGCCCTTCTCGTATTCTTTCTTTGGTATTTTGTTCTTTATGTCACCTACCTGCACATCCCCCGTCTTCGTTTCATTCTTTAGACTTACTAAAGTTTTACTGCCCACATGGCCTGGTCTGTAAATGTATGGCATTTTATATATATGCTATACATTTTAAACTGAATTTTCATCTTCTTTTCTTTTTATTGTTCTCATCTTTATTAAGCTGCGAAGCATCGCTTCCACTGCAGAGAGCTGTTCTTTGATTGGTTTCTCCTTGCTTATAGACGGAGCTTCTCTTAATTCTCTCATTAGCTGCTCCTGCTCTCGCGAAAACTCATTTAAGTGATTGTTTAATTTGTCAATAGTTAAGCGATCCATTATAAAATTACGCATATTTTAATATTTCTGATGCAACTTTCTTCCTAAACGTGTGTGTTGGGACGACGACTCGTTGTTCACTGGATGTTGGGAATATTGCAGAGTGTGAGAAGACGCTGGTCCTCCCATTGTGTTCGAGTGGCCCATGTTCATGTGTTTGTCTTCGTGGTCTCGAATAAGTAGGTTGATTATCATAGATGGGTCAAGAATTTTAATAGGTCTTCCTAAAGCGTCAGTGAAAGTAAGAATAAGTTGAGAGGCTTGGCCTGGAATAAGCTTATTCCAAGCATACTCTGGAACTTCTAATGCTAGAAACTGTCCTACTCCAACCTTTGCAGGAACTGGGTACAAAAAGGTAGACGGGTTTGCGTACTTATTACTAACTAAGTTGCAATTCAAGTATATTACCTGGTTCGGCTGCACATTAGGTGTTTGAGTGGACAAAGTCGAAATGTTACCAAGAGGAAAGCTATTGTCTACAGTCACTGGAATAAAGGAATAGTAGGAGCCGAGTGTGTTTGCGTTAACTGCTGTGTTCGCTGCGAACCCAACCCAATCGTTGAAGTTAGCTGGGAATCTCCAACCATTTGCATCACTTGTACCAGTAGGGGGGAAGTTGCCTGTTGCTACACCAACACCACCAGCTAAACTATTTACAAATGTAGTTCCAAATCCGTTGGCAGGCTGAGTATACGCACCGATAGTACCAGGGGTTGGGAGGGTGTATGACGTTACTTGTATAGCATAAGCACTGGGATTCACTTCTAATTTGAAAAAGTACACGTTGTTTCCTGCTGTATCAATCATGTATAGGTCCTGACTAATGGCCCACTGTTGTAAGTAACTGTTAACATCTGCTACTTCGTATAAGCCATCTGGTAGCGTAATCGATGTCCACTGAGTTACACCTGAGTTCGCATTTACTACACCTGCTGCATCCACTGTTAGAGCAGGAATGAATATTTCTAAAGTATTGTTTGCTAAGGGAGTGGCGTTAATATTCGTCCATGAGTAAAACATGTACAGATTGCTAAGTGCTATCTCTGATCCTTCTAAATTCTTACTTCCTGGCAGGTCGTAGACGAGGCGGTTGTTGTCCGTGTTCGCTATGTTATATCTACCTAAAGTGACCGTATGCATGTTATATAATTAATCAAGATAAAAAATTACTAAAAAGTTTGCTATATTTTTCAAACCATAGGTCCACTTCCGAACAACTGCTCTTTGTTGTGCCTTATTCCTTTCTTAGTAAACATGCTTGCACCACCACCAAGACCTTTCCTAATATCTTTCACTGGGTTTCCTTTAAAGCCTTTCACTGGCTTCCTTGCTCCGCTTCCTTTCGGTGAAAAGGGGTTGTGTTTAGTGTTATAAGCCCAATCGCCCTTATTGCCTCTACCCTCAACACCGTACTCAAATAATCGCCTATTTGGTCTTTGTCTTCCGTAGGTCATAAAAGAGCCTTTGTCTCCTAGATATTCCCTTTCCTCACGAGTAACGTACGTGCGTTGATTAGCTCCTCCAAAGTACCAGGGACGGGACGCAGTTTGATCAGGAGGGGTGTAGTGTCCAAGTACTCCTGGATTGTTTGGTATGCGTCCCTGGTCAACATCGGGAATAGTGTGCATACGAGAATGAAGATTAAGAACCGACATGTCTATATTAAAGCTTAAGAAAATATTAAATCTCCTCCGTAGATACTTCACTAAGTAGGTCAAAATCAGTAAGTAGAGTTTGATCGTCCTCTTCCACCCTGCGCCTAAACCCGCGGATAAACTTCTGCTTGTGGTGCTCATAGAAGTACTTTGTAAAGTAATCGGAAGTACAAAAGAACTGCTTCATAGCGTCTTTTCCGTTTTCTTTGTTGCGTTTTACAGACCCAGGCTGCATGCACCACTGTTCACTGTTCTGTATAGCAGTTACTATCTGTTGCACTGTAAAGTCAGGGCCTTGCGGTTCTGGTACGATCTCAAACAGCTGTCTAAACAAAGAGAAAGCCAAAACGGACTCATTGCAATATAGCTCTGTTCTCTCCTTTATACAAAACGGAATGAATGTAGCTATTTTGTATCCTGCTCCTCTTAGCAGAAGTAAGTGCTTTATCAGAATATTGAGATAAGCATTTCTTCTTTCTAGAAGGAACTTTTTCTCTTTGAACTTAGGTTCCATTGGATAAATATGCTTTTCGTTTGACCATTTATTTTCGTCTGCAACAAAGCGGGAAGTAAATGGTAAATCCACAATTCTGTCTCTGTCCGCGTCAAGAGCTTTCTCTGCTAAAGGCGGAACTGCATTAGTTTCCATAGCTAAAGTGCAGTGTATAAGAATGTCCTGGTTTTCTTTGTACATCTGCCTAGCGCGGAGACTAACTTCTCCTGTTAGCTCTTTTATGTTACTATTTTGTAAGGGTACAGACACCGCCGGTTCAGTTGTGTACACATAGCGAACTTTATCTATGTCAATAAGAGTTCCGTTTGCTTCATTGCTTGTCTTGTACTGTTTGCTTTCTGTAAGTAGAGCTGAACTGACTTTCTTACAGTAATCATTCAGTGCTAGCTGTTGAAAGTTATGAACTAGACCTTTGCCATTTCTTCCGCTCCCGTTCATGACGAAAAAACGCTCAGTGTTTACTCCGACCAATCCAGATGCCAATATTATTAATGCAAGTTTCCTTACTTCAGAATCTGGCCAGATTTGGGAAAATATAGTTTCCAACTGTTCGGTTTGCTCAATAAAAGTGTCCGTTTTCTGATTTTCGTATCCAGGAAGTTCGTACGGGTATATGTCGTATCCCAAAGAGAAGGTGAGGTAGTCCTCGCGTTTGCGTTCTCTGAATTCCAATGTTTCAAAGTCTATGACACCATTTGTAGCGTTTAAAAGATACAGATTTTCATCAAAGCTGACAGACTTTACTGCGAATATTGTTTTGGCCCACTTCATGAAAGAAGACGAATAGTTTGCTGAACCAATAGATACTTTGAATTGCCTCGCAGCCTCTATCAATTGCTTATTGTTCCCAGCAATTTCGTCTACATATTCAGACAGTATTTCAGGATACTTTTTAATAAGATAATGTTCACTCTTCATCCAGTTGTTTGTTTCATCGTCGTAGCAGTACCACTCCTTTGTAGGAAGAACATAGAAATACCAATTCGGCCTAAGTGAAGCCACTTTCTTCGTTGCTGCCATATGTGACTTCGCCAACTCCGATATTTCCCTAGCAATCCCAATTTCTTCTGCTGGTTCCAGGCTAATTCTTTCGTCCATTGCTTTAACTTCAAACTTGAGAAACAATCCCAAACCTTCCCGAACAATTCCCGAAAGCAAATCCAGAACTTTATCCTTTCCACCGTTTCTTTCTACACTGGTTTTCAGAAACTTGATCCCATCGAATTCGTAGATGACATATTTTGTGTTTGAGTTCGCTCCTTTCATGAGATCTGTTCTCTTGTCGACTTCCTCCAAAACATAGTTAATAATGTTATATTCATAGGATTGCAACAAGTACCCCATAAAAGCTCCGTCTTTGTTTCCTTTTTCTTGTGCCTGGACGATCCTGTTAAGGTCGGGATTTGCCTCCACTAGTCTAGGTACTAATTGCCTTAGTTCGTTAGAGAGTTTTGCTATGTAAGGAGGTACACCTAATGGGTACGCTGTGTACTTTAAGTTGTTCTCTTTCATGTGTTTCTCCCATCCTTCGTATGTTCCGTAGAAGAAGAGGCGAAGAAAAAGTGCTTTGCATTCTGCTCTGCCGATTTGGAGTAGTTCCATATGCTCTTGTAGGACCTTGTCTCTGTTCAGTGCATAGTACTTTATGTTTGCTGGTGTTGGTATGCCTGCTTTGCGAAGGTACTGGTGAACTATGCACGGCTGTGCATTCGAAAGATCAAAGTCATAGTGCTGGTCGTCGCACAGAGTATGTCTGACTTCCCGGCGAATTGTTGCCATTCCCAAAGATTTGCTAGGGAAGACTCTTCCGTACGGACAAGAGTTGCTTTGTATGTATGTCACTTGGCAACCGTCCTCTACTGACTTGAAGAGTTTTTTGTACTTCGTCATAAGCACTTTCTCATTCTCATGGTTAGTGTCCCAATGCTTTGTGACAAGCAAGTCCTTGGAATTGCATACTTGATATAGTTTGTCCTTGTCTACCCGCTCAATAATGCGGTGACGGAAGAGGAAGTCTTGTTTGGTGATTTTGGCGGCAGTCAACATTTTGTTAAAATAGGGTTAGATTATGAAAAGGCTTCTAAATCTCCCGCGGGAAAATCGCAATTTTTTTTCATTGGCTCGGAAATAGTCTGTAAGGGGCACTCGGAGAGAGAGAAAGGGGCTGCAATCCGGTAAGGGTGAAAATCAGCCGGAAAACCGTTACTCCAGAAACTTTTTCAAATAGACATGAGAACGCTTTTAGTTGGGAACTTTGGGAAGTATAAAGCGTTCTGTGTGTCCTTAGATACTTTTCCTCTAAAATGTCTTGATTTTCACCTCTTACTATAATAGTAACAATATGATATTATTATCTTAAAGTCCAGTAACAAATAAGGAAGGTGGAAAAAGGGGAAAATTGATGTGTTGATTTTCCCCGCCCACTTCTAGCTTTTATTTTCTCTGTCCTTTGTATACAATGGCATCAGAACAACTGACACCAATTCTTTCACGCGAGCAATACAGAGCTCTTTACCTTCAGAACATTGCACAGGAAATATCTAACGAAGCAACTGCCTTAGGTGCTCTTTCTCAGTACATGACAACAGGAGAGACACTTCAGGACATGAAGGCTATGAGTGGGACTTTAACGGGCGTAACCAAGGAGTCTATGTTGGCAGTTTTAGCAATAAAATTGAATGGCTTTGTAAAGCAACCAAGATCAGTACTTCAAGGGCTTCCTGGTCCTCTCTTATCCTTTCTGTATGTTGCAATTGATCTAGTACAAGACGAAATATCATCAATATACGGTGACCTCACAGACAGGGGTAACCAGCACAGTGGCGGGATTCCCGGACCTCTATTTATAACTCTATTAGAGGGTCTTTACAAAGGTGCTTCTGTACAGCAAAGAAACAGAGCTCAGTACACAAGTACTCCGCTCGCTCCTGGTGGATCTGCAAACCAGTTTAACTCTAACGCGACAAGCCCTTGAACGGTAGTACTTCCACCGGTACTACTGGTTTCACAGGTGGTGCGATGACAGCAGCAACAGTTGCGTCCTCTCTCTTCACTGTTTATAGTATTGTAAAACAAGCGTATGGCTTTATTCCTGATGGACCACAGAAAAAGTTGGCTGAGGAGTACATATTGAACTACGCTGCGTCCTTCTTAGGGTTTTCGTCATGGATAAGCTTTACACTATGGACTGCGTTTATGGCGGCTGCTCCATCGGCATGGCAGGAGGACGCAACATTCCAAAACCGGACTTACAGTGCAGCAGAGACAGTTGGTGGCCTTGTATCACAGGGCAGGAAAGTAAATGAGGCTCTTAACATGGTATTCGGAGAGCCTGTTGTTGAAGCAGCAAAATCAATGGTAAAGGCGGAAGCGACGAAGTTTGCTACGACAAAGGCCATTCCAGCAACAGTAAACTATTTGAAAGACCAAAGCAGCTACCTTTACGAAGCGATACGTCAGACAGACCTGAAGGATTTATCACAGAAGGCTGCTGCAAGTGTTGCACAGCTAAGTAGCGAAGTAGGCCCCATACTAGAAAGACTCGACAATAAAGCGTTCGAGTATTCAGGCTACACAATGCCTGCAGCAGTCGCCATGATTGCTTATTATAATCAGGACCAAATTCTCCAAATTGCACAAGCAGTTGCTGAAGGTACAAAAGATGCGTTGAGTATAAGGCCATCAGAAATGTTCGAGAAGCTACCAAGGACGGAAACAAAAACATTGCCATCTGGTGAGGTAGTACAAGTTTCAGACGCAAGTGCTATAGACTCATTCAGAAGCGGTTTATTTGACAAAATAGGAAGCGCATACACAAGCGCTGATGACTACTTAAACAAAAAAGGGGATGACTTATTAGATGCTCTATCCCGGTCAGTCCCTGAATTGCCGTCCTGGAGAAGAGGAATGGTAGACGATGCTTCGTTAAGAAAAAGAGGACTTACAAACGAAGAGATTCAAAGCAAGTTTGGGCCAAACCTATTTGAATCTTTGTACTCTGCTAACGAAGCATTCAGCAAATGGGTTGACGCGAAAGGAGTATACAGAAAACAGTCGCTGGCAGACGCAGTAAAAGAAAAGCAGACAGAGTTTATTCCTACAACTAACATACAGGACGCTATTGACCAAATACAAAGCAATGCAGGCACAAGCACTTTTGCGCCAGGTTCTAACGTATATGAACAGATGATGAATGTACTAGGCAGAGGAATAATGGAAGGATCTGGCCCCCCACTCGTAAGAACACACGGTAGCTCGCCTGTCAAAGATCCACGACCAAAACCAAAAAAGAAACACATTGAAGGGAGAGGAACGTCAGCTCACATATCTGAAGGCGTACCAAGAAAAAAAGACGAGTATAAGCAGTTTGGCAAGTACCTTGTTAATAGCGGTATGCTTGATGACGGAGTAGTCAGCATGAGGTCGAAGGGAGGATGGAGAATAAAGAACAATAAGAACCACTGCGTAGGAGGATCTGTGAAGGGCGTGCTGAAAGCGCTGCTCGACAGCAAGGCACCATCTAACGACGACCTTCTTGCACTGACGGACGAAGAGAAAGAGTACATAAACAAACTCACAAAGAGTGCAGGAGTAGGCAGTTGGCAAGAGGTGCCGACTGAAGCGAAGTCAAAGAATGAGAAGTTAGTGCACGAATTTGAAAAAATGAGAGGCATTATAGCCGCAGGTAATGACAATCCACAGTTAGTTAAAGACTTTAAGAGAATGCTAGTGCAGTTAATACAATCTAAACAAATAGACAGAAATCAAGCACATGATATTCTTATGGAGCTAACTGTTCTAGGGTACTAAAAGACTAACCCAGCTTCTTCCATGTCTTCATATTCAGTCAAGTTCTGGCCATATCTTTGCAGGCGTTGTTCTCGGCCCTCGCTTTGATCCCTTGTCACATCGCACCTTTCTAATGTGGATAAGCTTATTGTCTTCGAGGTAGACAAGGAAGTAGAGAACCACAGTAGCCCCAAGTACAGCGCCGAATATAGTGGTGAGTAGGATGATGAGCAACATGGCATCTTCTTTCATATGGGTTCGATAATGAGCCGAGGCCGTATTCAGCGGAGAGATAAAAAATTTTATTTCTCATCCGGTATGTCCCCCCAGTTGTCTCTTTCACTCCCCCCAGTTGTCTCTTTCACTTTGTCTCTTTTTGAAAAAAAAAGTTTCGGAGATTTTGTCTCTGTGCCATTATCAAACCCATAATGGCACAGAAATTAGCCTTGTTTAACCAAATCAGAGATTTGATTCTGTCAAACAATGCCGCAGACACAGTATCAAAAGAAACGCAGACAGAGTTTTGTCCTATGCCTCTCAGAGTGGTGCAAGTGTCGCCAAGATCGGAAAGTCTTCCCGGGAAGCGACCTAGGTACTTCGAAAGCGCTAGCACGCCAGAATCTTACCTTAATGAATCTGGAAAATCGCCATTCCCAATCAACTCTCCAGACGAACCCATTACAGTCGAAAGATCCGACAGCGACTCCTCTATCGTTGTTGAGAGACATGGACACACTCACTTGGCAACAGTTGTTAAAGGACCAAAGACCCACTCCTGGAAGTCAAAAGTAAAGCTAAAGACACCAGATCAGACATGGTTAATGGCGGACGACGCTTGCTTTTTGCCGGTCATGAATGCCAGGGATAAAGTAGTGAAGTTGCTTACTGAGCAGCAAGGATATTGGTTACCTGAGCAGGAAAACCTTACTACACTGCAGCTATTCTGTATGCTTAAGAAGGCCTCTCCTGGCTTAATTTCGTCGGAGGACTCAGGACCTCTGTAAATCCTTTTCTGTATCTTTTTTCAGGTTCTTCTTCATAATCTATTAAGAAAGGTACAAGTTTTTCCGATGTTGCTTTTTGGTACAAATTACATAAATCTTCTTTGTCTACCCCCAATCCTCCTTCGCTAAGCACCATGTTTATTTCCCTGTGCGATCCCAACTTTAGAAGCAGCAGGTGAGAGCAATTCTGTCGCACGATTTTAGGAGTCTGATAGTATGACTGCGATAAATAACATACGGATGCGTTAAGCTTACGACACCTAATGTAGTAGTTGCATATTTTCTGTTGATTTTTTTCTAATACAAGATCGTCAAAGCAAATTAAATGACTTAAATCTTTATCAAATGAATCTAATTTGGGTACGGACTCTAAACCCTCTGTTATTTTTATATCGTCGTGCATAGACTCTAAGAACTTGTACAAAGGCTCGTTTTTGTTCTTAGTAATTATATGAATTGTGTGGAATGTTCCCTCAGGCTTTGCTGAGAACATGGCTATGATGTTGCAGAGGAGGTTACTTTTGCCTGAACCACTCGGAGCAACGATAGCCATACGAAATGGCAGCTTTATATTGTGTACGTTAAAATGGGGATTTTTCGGTGTGTCAAGTAAGTCCTTCGGCATTATTTCGTATATGTTCTTCACACCACTACCGCCTGATCTAGGCTTTGTCTGCGCTATGGGTGGCTTAGGAGGCATTCTCGGAGCGTTTGCCATTGCCCTTTCGTCATCTTCTACTTCTTTCTGCAGTCTTGCAAGTATTGCTTTTGATCTTTCGTCCATTTTATAAATTAACATAAGATTAAAATATAAGTTCATTTTATATAATATGCCTTTTGTGAATACACCACCAGGAAGACAGTTGGATCCTCTAACAAACACATACAGACAGAAGCCAGTGCTGGAGCCATTTAATGTTAATAACTTTGTCTACCCCAATGGTGTAGCAGGTATCCTAAATAAAGTTGTTAGTCCCCTTTGCCAAAGGACTGTAAACCCTAATACTAAATCCAAAGGAACTTTTTCTCCATCTTAAGTATAGGATGGATTTAGCTGATAACTTCGGATACTCAGAAGCAGTTCTCGACATGCTCGAACGGCTTCGGGTTAACTGCGTCAATTTGAACACATACCACAGACAGAGGTACTTTTATTTTAAGGCTTACGGAAAGTGGTTCCGTATTCCTATCATTTTACTGTCTATATTCGCCGCAAGTGCTTCAGTTGGGCTGCAGTCACTCGAGGTGAATCAGAAGGTGATATCCGGCCTTAGTTGTTTAATAAGTTTAATTGTTGCGATGTTGAGTGCTGTAGAACTTCACCTTTCTATAAGCGACAAACTGGAAGACTCATACAAATTTAGTAAGAAATATTACGGTTTATCGACAGATATATATAGAGTTCTTAAACTAAACCCAGACGAGAGATCAGAGAGAGGACCAGACTACCTGGGACGTGTCTTTACAGAGTACTCCATGCTTGTTTCGCAAAGCGAAATGATGAGGCATGCAATGAAGAACGACGTTCTTACAAGAATACCAACTGAACTAATAGAATGGAAGAGAACGCCTACTTTAACGCCAGATGGAAGCATAGAAGACGATATACAGCAGATATTCAGCTCCATTCCACACAGTAGAAGCATTATGTTCGGAAAGAATTCCCCAGTACTAAAGAAGCAGTTCTTCGAGCCAATTATTACTGAAGATGACGTAAAAGTAACAGAGGATGACGTAGAAAGCAACTTGACAGAAAAAGCGTAGAATAATATGTACTGCTAAGTTAAATGAGGTTTATGAAGGGAAGAGGCCTTAATTCGATGACACTACGTGACCTTTTAGAAGGATCGTACACAGGAGAATACAACGGAGCCGGTGACTGGAAGTTAGATCAAGGACTGAGTGCCCAAACAACAAAGGTATTTTACAACCCAAATGGACATGTCGTTGTTGCGCACAGGGGAACAGAAGGAACTGCTTCTGACTGGGGAAACAACTTAAAGTATGGTTCAACAGGAGAAATAGGATATAAACAAACACAGCGTTTTAAAGACGCAAAAGCAGTACAAAAGGCTGCAGAAGAAAGATACGGTGCAAACAGAATAACGACAATAGGACACTCACAAGGAGGGCTGCAGGCACAACTTTTGGGAAAGGATTCCCACGAAATAATAACTGTCAACAAAGCTACTACTCCTTGGTCAGATGGTACACCCGCCAAAAATCAATACGACGTAAGAAGCAGCATAGATGCTGTATCTATGTGGAAAAACCCATTTAAGAAAGAAAGAAGAAACGACACGACAATAAAAGCAAAGACGAACAACCCTTTGACAGAGCACTCGTACGACATATTAACGAGACTTCCAGAAGAGACAATAATAGGAGATCCAAACTTTTTTAAAGAGAACGTAAAAGGTAAAGGACTATCTGACCACTCTAAAAAGCAAGCTAAAAGGATAGGAGTCACCATAAGGCCGTCAAAGAAAAAAGGTAAAAAAATTGACGTATACGACGATGGAAAACTCGTAGCAAGCGTTGGGGCATCTGGATATATGGATTACGCAAGTTATTTAGCAAAAGAAGGTAAAGAAGAAGCAGATAAAAGAAGAAATATGTATAAAAAACGCCACGAAAAAAACAGACACAAGAAGGGAACTCCGAGTTATTATGCAGATCAACTTTTGTGGTAAATTTCATATAAATAAAATATATACACTAATTATATAAAATGTCACAATTCGGATCACTAAAAGCCCCTCAATTGCACGAAATAGCAAAGAACTACAAGATTAAAGGCCACTCAAAACTGAAAAAGGGTGAGCTATTAGATCTCCTCAATTCTCGACTACGTATGCTTAAAAGTGGAGATATCAAGGTAAAGAAAGTAGCGGAAAAGAAGGTAAAGAAAATCAAGGGAGGAAAGAGCGCTTGGGGCAAAATTAGAGACACAGGAAAACGAATTATTTTAGGCTCGACAGGAAATGACGCTGGTGACGCAGCAGCAGCCTCTCTAACTGGTTCAGTGCAGCAAAACCCTGGTAATTATAGTCAACAGAAATGGACGGACGATACAGTAGACAATTACATGGAGAGAAGAGCAAGCGCTAACGATCCACGATATACAGAGGCCGATAGAGAATTAGACAGTAGACGGTTAGAGGAACAAGGGAAGTACGGTATGCTACAGGAATTACGCTACGAAATGGGTGGACAAGGCATAGTAGGCGGCCAACTACCAGGCGCAATATTGTCGAAGCTTAAGGAATTGGAACATTTGATAAAAGGAGGGTCTATGGCTGAGTTAGAAGAACGTAAAGCAGAGAGGGATTCGAAGCTACAAGGACTGAGAGATAAGGGACAGGACAAGGCAATGACTATCGGTGAGAAAAAGCTCGAAGAAGCGAAAGCAGCGGCCATCGCTGAAGCAAGACAACAAAGCGATAAAATTTACGACGAACTTATACAAGAAGACACTGAAAAAGATAATCCTAATTTCGTCAGAAATCCTACTAATAGTAAGACGCTAGACGTGATCAACAAAGCTCCGACCCTTGACGACCTCGGTCCTCTTGGCGACGCTATCGACAAAGGAGGAGAAAAAGCGGATAAAATGCTGATGAAGCCTTTCCAAGCGGCAATGGAAGCTGCTGGTGTACCAGAAGACGCTGCTATTTTGATAACAGATATTGCTTCCCCTTATAGCAGTATAAAGAAAGCCCTCAAGATATTGAAGGTAACGAGTAGATCAGGTGCGGTCAAACCAGGAGAAAGGACTAAATTCGCTGCAAGACTAACAAACAAGGCGATGTTACCCCCGGATCTCTTTGAAAAAGGAACAGACCGTGAACAAGCAGAATGGTTAGAAAAGAATACTACTCTTGCTCAGAGAAAGCCCATATTCTTGGCAGCTCTTTACGGTTATGATATAAGGTTTCCTGATTCAGAAGAAACAATTTACGCTATGAGAAAAAACAAACCACCATACGACGAGGCTAGATACCGAGAACTAAAAGAAGACGCGATTCAAATGGCGGAGTATGACGAAATAATGAAAGAGAGAGAGAAACTGAAGGAGAAAATGGAAAGAGATCAAATATATATGGATCAAGGAACGTACTTTATGACGGATGAGGAAAGAAAAATTAAAGAACTAATGGACTCACAGGGTTTAACACGTGAGCAGGCAAAAGAAACGTACGACTGGTCTCAGTCATTCAAACAGAGAATAGGAGGCAACTTAGGTAATAAAATTGGCCATGCACTAGACCCACGTCGCGAACAAGGCAGAAGAAACGACGAACTAATATTACATGGAATCGTAGAAGCAGGCGAAGGGTTTGGGAAGAAGGTTGGAACAGCTTTAAACCCAAAAAATATTAAGAAAGTAGGAGCTGGAGCAGAGGAGCCAATTGATTGGGACGATATTAACTGGGGAAGTTTTACCGAGCAGCTGAATAAGTACAACTCACAGTACAAAAAGAAGCTCACGTTGCCCAAATTTGCTGACATGATACTTAAGGATCCCAAAAAGTTCAAGTCTAAAACAGTGAAACGCGCCAGGTTTTACGTAAACGTTTTGAGCAAGAAGAAATAATTTCTATCTCCTATGTATAACATGGGTTGGCAAGATCCTTTATCGAGAATACAATCAGGAGATAGGAGATTAGCGGGTATAACACCTGGCTCTGGAAATGGGCGTAGCAACAGTCACAAAGGGCACTCACCAGGCAATAGCAACGCAGGCTTCTTCAGAGGACACGCTTTAGGACGTAAGAGAAGTGCTACAAATAACGGATTAACTGGATCAGGGGAAGACGGGAACTCATTCATGAGAAGACAAACTCATTCAGGTGGTAAAGCACGTTTTTCCGTAGACCGGGAATTAAAGCACCATGGAGCAGGAGCACGTCCACCGCTAGGCAGCGACTGCCGCACGTGGTCAGGAGGATGCCCAGAGGGTATGGGCTTCAGCTTTGGGGGTCCTAACGTAAGAGACTCCTTCCATCATGGAAGTAAGAGCAGGACACACCCAGGTGACATGGACTTTACGACAAAGAAAGGGAACAAGGTCTACCACAGAAAGGGACACGATGTGTACTCAATGTCGCGCCCTTACGAGCCCAAAGGAAGAGTGGCAGTCGCAGGAACTGGTCCATTTAGAAAGATTACTCATCCCTGTGTAAACTGCGGAGGGCTTAAAGTGAATTAAATCAATCCAACCATTTCAAATTCAAAATTCAAATTCAAAATTCAAATTCAAAATTCAAATAAAATTTTTTAAAATTTAAAATTCAAATTTAAAAAATTTCTATGATAAGATGGTCCTCTGATATGTTATTCATAGCTTCTCCTAATTCGAATCTTTTAAGAGAGCACTCATAATCGCACTGGTACATGTCCCATCTCTCTCTAACCTCTCTCTCTTTTTCTGTAGGAATGGTTAGGTCAACATAGAGATCATCATTGACCCATCTGTTTATATTCCCAGAAATCCAGACTTGTCCTTCGGGGCTTTCTGGGGCTATATGGACCTCTTCCATTACTTCCAAATCGCTCTCTATTTCTGTCTCTGTATCGCTCTCTGTATCGCTTTCCGTTTCCCCTTCATCATCGGTATTTTGGGGCATTTCTGAAACAGCAACTTCCCCGGTAAACTCCCGGTCTAGCCTTGCCCATTTGTTTTCCCAATCCCTGGACATTATCTGGGAATATGCTCTTTTCATTGCCCCGTTTACTGGGAATGTTCCTGGGGTTTCTGTGGGGGTGCCTTGTGGGGTGGACATTGTCGGTATTTTTACTGTAAAAAAAAAGTGGGTAAAAATTATCGGTAAAAAAACCGTAAAAAAAAAGTGGGTAAATTTTATCGGTATTATTACCGTAAAAAAAAGATGTCGATCTGTAGTTTTATGGGGTTCGATAATGAGACATAGCCGATATCAGCGAAGGCTGTTTCTTTCTAAGTTGAAGTTAAAGTATAAGGTTGGATTGAAGTATAAGGTTGGATTGAAGTATAAGGTTGGATTGAAGTATAAGGTTGGATTGAAGTTGAAGTTGAAGTAGAGGCACCCCTCCTGGGAATTTACTCCGCTGATTTCGGCTGTCTCTCATTATCGAAACCCATAAAACAACAGATCGACATTTCATTTTTACGGTAAAAATACCGACAAAATTTACCCACTTTTTTTTCACGGTAATTTTATCGATACAATTTACCCACTTTTTTCTCACGGTTTTTTTACCGATAGATGGCGGACCCCGAATTTTGCGAAGCTGACTATCTCTTCTCAGAGCATAGAAGGCTTTTGAACATAGCCTCAACAGAGAGCAAGAAGAGAAAGAAAGCAGAGTACTGTACTAAGGCTATAAAGGAAGACCTTCATAGGATGGAGGAAGAAGTGGCAAAGAGAGAAAAAGGGTTTTATAGAATGCAAGCCTATTTTGATACCCAGATGGAGAGAATGAAAGGCCTTCATGATGAACAAGACCGTATCATAGAAGAGCAGACTGAAGTAGCCGTTAACCTTATGGAAATCGCCAGAGACCACCAGAACAGACATGAAAGGCTACTACAGAGAGTGGAAAATGAAAACCCCACTTGCTGTGTTTGTATGGTCCATGCCCCCGGAAATATGGTCAATCCCTGTGGAACTTGTGTGAATGGGCATATTTGCCTAGCTTGCTTTTGCAAATGGAACAGAACCTCCCACACTGGGAATAGAATAAGATGCCCGACATGTAACCAGGCCTATCCCGATGATATCCAGGTAACCCCAGAGCGCCCGGCCCAGCAGAGGGTTCTTTTATTTGAAGGAACCCCAGTAACCCAGCCGGTAATCCAGCCAGCCTCGCCTATTGGAGAAGTGAATGTCAGAGATGCTATGCCAGGCCCGCTTGTTTTCCCGGACGGTTCCCAGCTACCAGCCAGGCAGCTTTTTAGGGCTCAAAGGAGAAGAGAATCTTTACTTGAAAGGCAAGTAAACTTTCTCAGAAATAATGATAATGACTCTGATGTAGAGTGGATACCAGGTGATGATTAGGATTTTTAACTTTTAATATAAGTATTAGCCATGTCTCCGCTTGACCCCATTTGTCTTAAATCCTCTTCTATCTTCTTTTTCTGCTCTATCATAGGCTGATACTTCTCTGACAAAATAGAGTGACGTAGCCCATTAACACCAACTTTTTTTCCATTGAATATTCTCTCTAGACGTTGATTCAGTTTTACGCTGCCGTGGGAAGAGTCGTTGTGTCCCAGTGGATTGTTCTTTGAGTCTATAAGGAGGTGATCACTGTCATTTATGGAAGCCCACTTTTTGAGCACGTTACGTAGCTTGGTGGGAAGAGGTAAAGTTTGTTTGCCATAAGACTTACTGGTCTTGTAACTGTTGAAAACTAGCTTCTTTCCGCTCTTGTCTATGTAGTTGTCCTTGTCTTCGTCTACGTTACGTAATTTAAAGTCAACGTAGTCTTTGCTTCTACGTACAGGAATGTGGATACCAGATAGAAGAGCGAGGATAATGTAATCTTGGTATTTCTGTTTCTCTGCATTAGTTAAGGTACCTTTTTTGAACAATGCACTTGCTTGCTTTTCTAGTTGTTTGTACGTCTGTTTTATTTCTTCTTGGGTGACCCAGGAAGCTTTCTGCTTTGGTGTCTTTTCCTGCTCATTTATTTCTTTTCTGTAGTTGCTAATGTCCTCCATCATGAGGTTACGATACTCCTTCATACCGCTCACTACAACCAGTGCTGAAAGGATTGTCTTCCTCTTGTTCGGACTAAGGTCCTTAATTGCGGCGATAACTTCCTTAGTATCATCGAACTTCTTAGGGTCTACGTCAGTCGTACCGTGAATTTGCTTATACAAAGATCGGAGAATGCTAGAGTAAGTATTAATGCTGCTATTAGATAACGAGTCTCTCTTGTTTGCTATGTATTCTTTTAGTTCTTTCGAATCCATTATATGTTAATCTAATATAAGAATTTCCTAAATAACTAATTTAGACAATTAATTATCTCCTTATAGTAAAATGGTCGACTTAGAAAGTTTAGTAAAGTCAGATAGATGCAGATTTAAGGGAAATGAGCTAATGTTTTTCAAACAGGACTTCTGTAACAGCTCTAGGGTAGTGTCAACAGGAGAAGAGAACGTTTTCAAGGTAGAAAGGAGCATAAGAAAGGGGATTGTAACAGAATCGTTAATGGACATTACCGGCGTGGCTAATTACTTTGTGGAGCAATCTACCCTTGGTGCAAAATTGGAGCAGAACTTTCTTTTTCCAAAAGGAATAGAAGACGCTATAGATATATGCAGAGAAGTTTACAAAAGAGAAGTAAAGCCATTAGTAGACGCAGGATTGATAGTGGAAAATTGCGTGCGATGTGGAGCACGACGTGACGACGCGGAGGTAGAGTGGTCATCAATAGACAGAAAGTTCTGCCATGCATGTTATTCGGCGTTGGATTAAAATCAATATCTCATTAATCATTAGATATGTCTGATCCTATATATAATGATGTCACCAACAACGTGTACTCTCTATTCCCTATTAAGTACGAGTCAATTTACTCGCTGTACAATAAGGGCCTGGACTCCTTTTGGCGCGTCCAGGAAATTGATTTGTCGAAAGACCTCGTTGACTGGTACACACTATCAGAACCAGAGAGAAGGTTCCTCCTATGTATGTTCGCCTTTTTTTCACAAGCGGATAACGTCGTCATGGAGAACTTACTATGCTGCTTTATACAGGATTGCAAAATCGCTGAAAGTAGATCCTTTTACAGTCTACAAGTGTTCATGGAGAGTGTTCATTCAGAAATGTACAGTCTGCTCATTGATACGTTTGCTACGAAAGAGGAAAAACCTAAACTGTATAATGCCATCGACAATTTCCCCTGCATTCAAGCTAAGGCAGACTGGGCAAAAAAGTATATGGCGAGAGATAAACCCTTCGCAGAGCGACTCGTCGCGTTCGCCGCAGTGGAAGGTATATTCTTCAGTGGAGCATTCGCTTCCCTCTACTGGATTAAGAAGCGTGGGATACTACCCGGAACAACCCTCTCAAACGAATTCATTAGTAGAGACGAAGCCCTCCATTGCGAACACGCCGTCGAGCTCCATCGTCTCCTCGAGCGGCCGTGCGATGAGTTGGTTACGCATGATATAATAAGAGACGCTGTTTTAATTGAGAAGCAGTTTATTCTTTTTAGCCTGCCTTGTCGCCTTATTGGTATGAACCACGTCCTCATGAATCAGTATATAGAGTTCGTTGCAGACAGGCTTTTAGTGCAGTTAGGATCAAGAAAATTGTACAACTGCGTAAACCCCTTCGACTTTATGGAGCTAATATCTCTTGACTCTAAGGCAAACTTTTTCGAACGTACTGTTTCGGCCTATTCTTTAGCCGATAAGACAAAAAGCAAAAACATTTTTGAATTTAATGCGCAATTTTAATATCCTCCTTAATTATAGAAAATGAGTGTAGCACCACCACCTACTAATCAATCAAGTACGTTTAATACAAACAACTTCCCAGGAGGATCCTCTCAAACGGTTGATTTTCCGAACGCTCAAGGTACGCTTACTCTCAGCCAGGGCGTTATTTGGGGCGACGGGTCTTTTCAAAATAGCGCCTCAGGTGGAGGGGGGTCAGGTGTACAGAACCCAATGACGACAAACTTAGACGGTGGAGGATTCTCTATTAATAACGTTGATACATATACTGGACTTTTCGCAAATATAGACGAAATAACAAATAACATAGTAAACGACTCTGCTGCTGTGAAGTACTACAATCAAGGGGCTGTCGCTCCTGGTGTAAGATACTTTGTTGCCGCGATGGATCCAAAGTCCGACGGAGAAGGCAGTATACTGGTCGTTAGTAGATGCCTTGATCCCGGAATAAAACAAACAACAGTATTCACCGTCACTGGTTTCGCAAACAGAGCAAACGTTAATGTTCACGTAAACTTGTCAGAATCGGACACTCCTATTTGGGATTCTATTGTTGTAGGAGACAATGGTTCTACACAAATGTACGTTTACTTAAATTGTATCACTCCCAGCACTACTTGGGAAATAAGGACATATCAACAACAAGACGACAGTGGTACAGGGACATATGGTACATTCTGGAAAGTAATTACCCCAGCTACCGCAGCTGGCCCTCCTACTACTACATATGTCGAACAGCCCCTCTCTGCTTTCGTAGGGGGACAGTCCGCTATGTCTGGTAATCTCGATGTAAAGAACGCTATTACGTGCGATAATCTTACTGCTTCTACTTCTGTTTCAACAAATCTAACGAATACAAACGAAATCGCAGAGAATGGGGGAATAGGAACAGTTGGTTTCCTTAACTCAATAAACATGAACAACAACGACATACAGTCAGCAAACACAGTGGGGGCACTTGCCTTTGTAGGGGCAGCACTCAACATTACAATTCCAATAGGACACCCAGTTAACGGCCCTCTTTATGTTGACACAAACGCAGGGTCTGTAGGTGTAGGGGTCCAAGCCCCTCAGGACATCCTGGACATAGCAAAGAGCGCCACAATATCGGGATTTACTGAGTCCCGTCTTCAGTTCTACGGAGGAAGTCAGTCCGCGGTAATGTCCCAAATTGTAAGTGTGGACACAGGTCTAAATGGGGGCGACTTAAACTTTCTTTGTAGAGAGAACGGTGGGAGCTTAGTAAACAAAATGACAATATTTCAGGACGGCAGAATAGGCCTGTCCCTGAACAGAATAGAAAACATGGCAGACCCCCTCAATGCACAGGATGCTGCAACGAAGGCATACGTAGACGCATCTGTTCCCAGTCTCACAGGCTATGTTCAAAACCCCATGACGGTTGACTTAGACGGAGGGGCATTTCAAGTAAATAATATATCAGACCCAACACTAGCCCAGGACGCGGCAACGAAGAACTATGTTGACACAGCCATAGCTTCTATTCCCCCAACCCCGTCAGTTGGGTTTGAGTTTGCTAGTTTACAGTGGATGAACACAGGCAATCTAGGGATCAATGCTGCTGCATCTCAGTGGGTCGATATAAACAATATGACAGTAGCAAACATAAATGACGGGTACGGACTCGATCAAGTCACAGGTAGGGTAAAGCCACCGCTTAAAGGAGTGTACAAGGTAAGGTTGTCTCTGGCTGTCGGTTCTGCACCCAATGGGGAATTCAGTGTGAAGTGCCAAATACTGCATGTTCAACAAGCGTTCACCACAGTAGGCGTTTGTGCTGAGGCTATATACTTCAGAAAGTTTAGTAACACCCTAGCCCAAGGTGGGAGTGCAACGTGTGAGGGAATGGTAAGAATAGACCCAGGGGATGAAGTATACTGTCAGGTATACTGGACCTCTGAACCAGCGGGTCTGAACATGAACATAGGGAACAACTACAAAGGTAATTTCAATTTTAATACTATGACAAACGACGGAACAGAGTTTTTGATGAACAGAATAGGAGATTAAACCCAAAATTAAGCAAAAAAGGTCATTTATCTGATAATTAAGCTTAAAAATGACTTAAATTAAGGTAAAATACCCTTATTTCCTTAAATAAATCGATTTATTTAAGGAAATAAGGGTATTTTACCTTAATTTAAGTCATTTTTAAGCTTAATTATC
>Ga0181394_1000156_pt1 | contig 28910 bp, 31 predicted proteins | sample 17SPOviralmetaG_FD_130123 | JGI IMG/M metagenome (GOLD analysis project Ga0181394, IMG submission 130123) | Marine viral communities from the oligotrophic San Pedro Time Series (SPOT) site, San Pedro Channel, CA, USA - 17 SPOT_SRF_2010-11-23 | ecosystem: Environmental > Aquatic > Marine > Strait...
AATGGTGGCGGAACGAATGTAAAAGTTTCTCTGTCCGTTCTTTTTATTTAGCTTCTCAATACGCATTCGGTAATGACTGATTTGCTGTCTTAATAATCTGTTTTTGGTGAGAAGATAGAGAGGATAATAGTAGTCATATCTCTCTTGACCGATACGCTTAATAATATCCTCTTTGTGTAGGGTATTATCTACAAGGTTGTAGAGAATGTTAAAGGTCTTGGGGTTCTTGATCTGTTGTCTTACTGCGTTCATATTGATTAGTTTTGATTAACTGTTGTTATATTGTTGTTATAAGTAGTATGAGTATTTTGTAATCAATTTTTTACATTTAGGATGATGGAAAGTATTACAGGAATACTATTTTTGGATTATTTCCATCATCATTATTACTTAAAATTGAAACAACTTTTTTCAATAATACACTTGGTAATCAACTACAACAATTACAACAATTAATTAAAATGACTGAAATGGCGTTCCCTTGCTTTGACGGACACTTTTGGGTGGAGAGGAATGGTGTTATTATTGATACAGAGTTCAAGGAGTATGACTATATCAAAAAGGCGCACAGAGCGACGGACGGAATGAAATACAAAGAGGCGGATGCTATGACGCAGAAAATCATGATTAGTATAATGATGAAAGTTTTGGAGAAAAACGGATTAACCTGTGAGAGTTTCCGTGCTTTATCTGCGTCGTGTGGTAAGTTAAAACCAGAGTTTCGCTGTTGTATTCAAAACAGTATTATTGCTCTTGGTCGTGGTGGGGTATTAAAGTTCGGTAGTATGGGTTGGATGCAACCCAACGGAAAAGTGTGGTGGGAGTTCGGTGGAGAGGATTGGACTGGAGTGGGAAAGTTCTTAAAGGAGGGGAGAGCTGGGTATGCTGATCGGCATTTAGTATTATAATCTTTAAAATATTTAATTAAATCAAGTCTTTTTTTAATGTCTTTGTATTATATAATGAGTGTTCGCAATAGTTTAGGAGTTGATGGTTTCCCATTTCCAGTAGGAACAATTATACCTTTCGCTGGTGATGCAAATGACTTGCCTAATTGTTGGGAGTTCTGTGATGGGAGCTCACGATTAAAAGAAGATTACGGAGAGTTATACGGTTGGTTAGGAGATGCCTTCACTTTCGGTCTTGTTAGTGATGATAGTTTTTTAATCCCCCAACTTTCCACACAAGATACATACCTGTATCCAAGTGATACATTAGAAACGAATGGTGGTGAGTATTTACCTGCTGGTATTGAAACTGCTGACGGTGATGAGATTGTCGTGCCTGTAAATACTATACCCAATTTTACTACTGGTAATTTAACCATAGTCAGTCCAACAAAACAAGACGGAGTTGCTCGTATTACTCTTGCTGGTCGTGGAGATGAACCAACACTAAATTACTCTGCTTGTGGTGATTGTGGAGCTGATCCAGACATCGTTAAATTAAATGCCTCAAGTGAAAGTGGAGGAACTTTCACTCTCAATAGTGCCGACTATGTGTTTAAAAATAAAAAACTAAACGATGCAGATCCACCTGTATTAGTTTCAGCACAAGTTCCTATTAAGGATATTACCACAGATACAGCACACGCAATAGAGTATGGTGGTTGGACTTGCGCCCATATTATTAAAGTTAGTTCTTTTTTGAATGATCCTAACGGTGTATTGAGAAAAGCATTTTACAGTTCTAACAAACAAGCATTAGCACAACAACAGGGTTATATTGATCGTGATGCCGCAAGAGCAGCAGAAATAAACCAAGATAATCAAAGGCGAGATCAACTGGCGAGAGATGAGTTCCTTGCTTTAGAAGCAGAAGGTCAAGGAGGGGGGACAAATGTTCCCTATGCCGCACAGGCAGGTGCTCCTGCGAGTAAGGGTGGCGATTGTCCTAATTTAGCAGGTTTCGTTATTGCTGCCGATCCTACTTTTTAATTTAGTGATTATTGTATAATATATAATGTAATTGTATTATATAATGAGTGATCTTAATAGTTTTTACGGTGATAATATATTGCCTGTTGGATCTGTAATCTACTGGGCTGGACTTGATGCAAACTACGCTCAAGTATTCTCTGCTGGATATATGAAATGTGATGGTTCTACTCTTGCTACTGCCGATTACCCTGAATTATACAAAGTTATTGCTCGTAGATGGACTGCTGGAGGATTACCCCCTACAGCATTCCAAGTTCCAGATTTTTACACCTATGTCCCCCCTGATCCTGTCCTCGCATCAGTTTCCAATTTAATTGTGCCTGGTGCTATTGATGCTGCTGGAACATATATTAGTGAAACTCGTAATAACTTTGCGACTGCTACAATTACTCTCGCAAAAGAAAATCTACCTGATGGAATACCTTTGGAATACGCTGCTTCCTCTCACGCTGGTTCTTTCTCGTATGTTGGTGATGGTGAGGGTGGTGCTGGTGGTAAAGTTTATACTAATTCTAATGACGGTGGTAGAAACACCGCTTTTAAAGAAAGAGCGTTCGTTCGCACTACATTCGCACAGACAACCGACGGAGGATATGGTAAGCAAGAAACCGCCCCCTCTGTTGCCTTTGATAATGGGACTGGTTCAGCTATAGATATTACTGGTGATATTAGTGTTCCTACTGACTATATTGCTCCATCATTCAATATTGTTTCCCTGATTAAATACAAAAATATTTAAAAACCCTCTTTTTCATTATATAATGTTTAGATAGTATATAATGAGTGTCTTTAATAGTTTTAGCAATACCAATCCTGTCCCTCTTGGAACAGTAGTATTCTACTCTGCTCCTGCCTCTGTTGATCCTGATGTATCCAAAATCTACGCCCAGCGTGATATAGGTATTAGTTGGTTGTGTTGTGATGGTAGATATTTAAAGCGTGTTGGAGAGTTCGCCCCTCTTTTCGCCATGATTGGTGATACATTCGGTTCTAATGATACAAGTGATTTTCGCTTACCTCAAGCTGCCGAGTTCAATACTTTTGGAACAAGGGGATTACTCCCTCGTTCTGTTGCCGTGAATGACGGTGGGAAAACTGATGGAACTGCTGGAACTGCTACTCTTTCAGCTACTATCACCGAAGCTAATATACCCCCTCTTGCTTGGAATGGTGAGGGAACAGATAAAGCTGGTGTTGGTCTTGATGTAGAAAACTTATCTTGGACTTCTGCTATTAATAGTGGTAGATCCGTGATGCAGAACGATACGAGTGGTGCTGGTAGTGGTGGTGCTGATGTAAATGGTTCTTTCTTAATCCGTAATCACCCCATTAAGGGTATGAATAATATTAGTGCTTCTGCTGCTGCTATTACACGCACAGCTGCTACTCCTGTTGCCCTCTCACAGGCACTACCTCTAAAGGGGGAACTACCGCAAAGATACGAAATGCGTATGATGATAAGAGCAAAAAATTAATCTATATTTAGGGGAAATATAATATGTTTTTATAGTATAGAATGTCGCAATTAGATAGTGCTAAAAATGCTGCGAGTGCCGATCAGTTGTATTTTGATATTACAGTTAGTAATTTTAAATCCACTACTAAAAAGCCACCAGTTTTCTACTTTAACGAGAGTAGAACCTTACCATTTATTCGTAATCCAGAGGAATATTACCTCTCCATTTTACGCTTTACTATGGAAACAGGTTCTATTCCAGTTTTTATACCCTCAATACAACCCAATCAAGGTGATAGAGATTTAACCTTGTATTCATTTACTTTAGAATATACCGCCGATTTTACTGGAGCAAGTGGGACGACATACACCTCTACTCAAAGTTATATTAATTTTATACCTCAAGATGGAGGTGCTGAAATACCACCTGCTCCCAACGCAACCTCTAACGGACTACAGAACAACAATACTGGTTATTATAATGTATTTAACTATGGTTGGTTAATTAGTCTAATGAATATTACTGTGAAAGCGGCTTTTGACGATCTTATCTCTCAATTAAACGCTGCTGCTGCTGCCGATCAACCCCCCTTTTTAGCAGCAGCACTATTCCCTCCTTTCTTTGAATGGGACAACACATCCAACTCTGTTTCTTTCTATAGTGATTTTGATGTATTCGGTGTGAATAGATATGTAGGAGCAGGTCAAACACAACCAATTAAGATATATATGAACGCTCCTCTCTTTGGGTTATTCCCTACTCTTCCATGCAAATACATGGGATATGAGGGAGTTGTCGCTGGTAAGAACTTTCTTTTTGAACCTCGTAATAATGGATCATACGGTAATTTAGTAAAAATTAGTCCATACCCTACTGGTGCTGTTCCTGACTATTACGCCGTAATTACTTATCAAGATAGTTCAACTATAGCGAACTTTTCTCCTGTGATGGCGATTGTATTTACATCCAATACTCTACCAATTCAACCAAATCAAGTTTCAACACCTTTAGTATTTAATAATAGTCAGGAGGTAGTTTTAGGAGGAAATAATAGTGATTTCGCCAATATTATCACAGACCTCGTGAGCGACACCGGACAATATAAACCAAATATAGTTTATAACCCAAGTAGCGAATATAGACTGATTACTCTGTATGGAAATCGTCCATTATTTAATATTGATTTAAATATTTTCTATAGAAATAAGTTCGGTCAGCTAATTCCTTATAGAATTAATAGTGGAGAAGCTGTTTCTCTCAAAGTCGCTTTCTTGAAAAAAGATACTTATAGGGGAAAAGGTGGAAATACAGGAAATCTCGCTTAAGGTTTAGGCGTTTTATATTTAGTGATATAGTTTCTAATTTTTTATATGTAGATACTATATAATGAGTGATTTTCGCACAGTTTTAGTTCGTGATAGTGTAATCGGCGACATTACATCTGATCTTGACTTCGCAGTCCGTTCAGGAGCCAGCCAGACCACTTACCAACGCTTCCCAGCCACGAGTGCTTCAAACTCTTCTTTGATTTTCTCGGTTCAAGTCCCAAGTGAAAATGTAGTTATTGGTCGTGATGTTCTTTTGACTACTGGTCTTACTTTTAAGATGCTTGCTGGTAATGCTGCTGGAACTGGTAATGCTGGTGCTGTTCCTGTGGGACAAGCATGTTTTAATTACGGCACTACTGATGCTCTCCAAGCATTTCCTTTAGCATCTCTAATGACGACAGCCACCGCCCAAATTAATAACACCAGCGTATCCGTCAATTTACAAGATATTTTGCCTTCTCTTTTGAGAATGAATAACTCTCGTGAATTATACAGATTTAACAGCACCACACCCTCTTTGCCGGATCAAGCATACGCTTCATATCTCGCAGCACAAGGAGCAAACAACAATCCTTTAGCAGGTTATTCTAATGCTTCTTACGATGTGGATCAAGTGCCTCGTGGCGCTCACCCTGCCTCTATCGTTATTAAGCGTTTCGCAGCAGGAGTTTTCGTAGATAATTCCCCTATTGCTGTAGCTGATACTGATACTTTTGAGATTGAGTTTTCTACCGTTGTTGCTGAACCCATTTTCCTTTCACCTTTTATTTTCGGTGATCCAGAATATAACCAACAGGGTCTTCTCGGTATTAATAATATGACTTTCACATTCAATATTGATGCAACCTGTAAGCGTCTTTTCTCCACCGCTAATCCCTATATTACTGGTATTAGTTTAGGAACAACCGCTAATCCTAATGGATTTACTGCTGCCTCAACTATTTACACCCAGTCAGCTCCTTCCAATCCTGCCCTTCTTCTCAAGTTCCTTTCTACTCAACCCAGCGACCTTGTAGAAACCAAAAATGTCGTGCCTTATATGGATTTCCCACGCTACTTGACCTCTTCCAGTAATACCACCGCTGTTGCTGCTGGAGCGGCTGCTACTCTTACATCAAGTAATCTCCAAATCAATCAAATACCAGACCTTTTCATGATTAATATAAGAAAACCTATGTCTTCCCAAACAATCCAAGACGCTTCAGCATTTTTTACTATTAACAACATTAGTATCAATCTTAACAACCAGTCCGGTCTTTTAAGTTCCGCATCTGCTTACGACCTTTGGCGTATGTCCGTTAAAAACGGTTCTACTCAATCGTGGGCGGAGTTCGGTGGTCTTGCTATTAACCAAAATCCCCCTACTGCTACTGATGGTGGTGATGGAACTGCTATTGCTACAACAGGTTCTCTTCTTGTGATTAATCCTGCTTACGATTTAAGTTTGCCGGACTATATAACTTGCGGATCACTTGGAAACTACAATTTCCAATTCCAAGTTGGATGCACCAACACTCTCGGCGCTACTATGTCCCCTGAAATCTGTGTTATTGCCGTTAATAGTGGTATAATGACTACCCAACAGGGCGTAAGTGCTATTTATACTGGTATTCTCACAAAGGAAATGGTCTTAAACGCAAAGTCCAGACAACAAGCATCCGCTATGAAATCCGCAGAGATTAAGCGTATGGTTGGTGGTTCTATGCTAAATATGCCTCTTCACGGTATAGTCCGTGCTGCCTGTCGTCGTTTCGGTGGGGTTTCCAGCGGTGGTGTTTCCAGCGGTGGCGAAACCAGCGGAGGAATGAAAGGTCTTTGTTAAACCTCTCCCATTTAGGACAAACTCTCCCTTTCTTGCCCTGATTTTATAAACCCCCTATGGAATGGATAATATTTCTGTTTTCTATAGACACTTTTGGATATTGGGGCAAGAATGGTAGAACCTCCCCCTTTTTGGAAAATATTAAATAAAAAGAACATATAGCAACATATTAATTAATGATTTAGTGAATTAATATATTGCGTTATATTATAAAGTATGCCTCAAGCGAATATTACTTACGATACTCGTTATAACAGAGATTTAGCTTCTCGTGTAGGACAAATGGAAAACGATGCGTTATTCCAAAATAAATACCAGTATCATCCCTCTCCTATGGGATACAGAATGGGTGATTTCCACAACGCTCAAGGAACAGCAAATACTCCCAATATTGCTCGTGATTACCAACACGGCGGTAAAATGACTGGAGGTGTTGCTGGTAGAAAGTTTATCCTCAACGGTAATTCTCCAGCATATCCTCCTATGAATATGAGAGCTGGTTTAGCAGTTTCCAGCGGTGGTGGTCGTGGAACTATGGCTGGTATAGATGGTGCTGTTTCAGGAGGAAATAGTGGTGGATCATTCATGAGTGATTTTAAGAAAGGTTTTGATGGTGTAATGGATAGTGGTAAGAAAGCAGCATCTACCGCAGCAGCAATCGCACCTATCGCAATAATGGCGGCTAATGCGATGGGCGGTGTTTCCAGCGGTGGAGTTCATAGCGGAGGTAAGCGTCGTGGTCGTGTAGCAAAAGCAAAGGGAGGTGTCGTTTCAGGTGGCGTCCCCAGCGGTGGTAATTTCTTTAAAGCAATCGCATCTCTCGCAAAGAAAGTTGCTCCTATTGCTCTACCATTCCTTACTGGTCTTGGTAGAAAAGCAAGTATGGCGGATAAGAAAAAGGCAATCGCCGATGCAATCGTCGGTGGTAATTTTTGGGACGGTTTCAAAAAAGGTTTCGGTGATGTAATGGATCTCGCAGGTAAAGTTGCTCCTATTGCTCTCCCTCTAATGACTGGTTTAGGTAAAAAACAGTATGGAGGTGCGTTTAATTTCGGTAAGTTTTTGGAAAAGGTTGGTAAGGCAGCCGCCCCTGTTGTTCTCAAAGAAGGTAAGAAACAGTTGGGTTTAGGGAGAAAGGGTAAGGGTAGTATGTATCCTCCCAAAGGTGGTGCTATGGTAGGTAATAAGACTGATGCTTGTGGTAGGCATAGTGGAACTCGTGAATATGGTGCTCCTTGTGGAGGAAATCTTTTGGATGATGTTATTGAAGCCACTAAACCTATGGTTCGTAAAGGAAAGAAAGCATTAAAGGATGCAGTCAAGGAATATGCCCCAAAAGCTACAAAAGCACTCAAAGAGAAAGCCGATAAAGCAATCACAAAAGCAGTTGGAGGTGGTCGTGCTGCTCGTGCTGAAATAGTTAAAAAGGTAATGAAAGAGAAAGGAATGAAAATGATAGAGGCAAGTAAATATGTAAAAGAGCACGGACTTTATAAGAAATAAATAACCAAACTTTAGCATTATATAATGTATGTATAGTATATAATGCCTCGTTTTTTAGATCCTAACGCAGAAGAATTAAACTCGCTGTTGCGTCCCAAAACAAGAGTGATTAAAAACATGAAACGACAATATAGAGGGACGGAGGACAGCCTCCAACAACAAGGGGATATTCAAGACAAGTATAACCGTATGTATGAGAGTATGGTAAGTATTACTACATCTTTGGGTGAGATATTAAACCAACTTAAACTCGGTTTTGAAGCACCACAAGCATACGGTAGTCGTGCTATGGATAGGTATTTAGGTGTGGTTTCAAGTGTGAGTAAGGAACTCGCCAGACTACTCCTTTTCATGTCCCAACAAATCCCATCTTTACAAATATTCCCTACAGAACAGATACAAACTATCGCTGGTATGAACGACCAAATGGTAGGTGTCGTAGAACAAATAGACCAAATATCAAAATCTATGCCTCCTGCTTCTCTCGGTAAGTTCCGTGAGATATTATCACCACTTATCCAAGAGGTAGGCGTATTACAGGCAAAATTAGAAGGTCTTAACACACCAGGAGGTCGTGGATCATTAACAGAGTTCGGTTCATCCCCCTCTACTTATCAAGCACCTCGTCGTGGTCGTCCTCGTGTTAATTTCCCTGCTGGAACTGGAGATACTGGTGATGACGGTGATGATGGATCACAACCCCCAAGACCAAAACCAAAGAAAGGAAAGAAAGGAAAAACGACCGATGCAGCAGGAGCAGGAGATACACAAGGTTCAGGATTACCGAGTGGAATAGCTCACCGAGTAGATCTACGACTACCTATGGCGGTCGGTGGAGCATATACACATACTCGTTTCCTTTAATTTAGTAAAAATGATTATAAAATGTTGATATAATATATAAATGCCTATATTATTTCAAACAGACAGGTCAAAAGATCCTATACAATTAGAGATCAACGAGGTTAAACCCAAGAGTAAGAAACAAAGAAAAACATACGCCAAAAAAGAGGGTAAAATGGAAATATGGGGTGGTAAATTACAAGCGAATTATATTAAAGATTTTTTGAGTGCTTCTTACGACGAGAAACCACCTATGAATATTGGAAAGTTCGTTCAAGATACAACCTTATCAGGAAACCGAGTTCAAGTATATCACGATCCTCAAACAGGTCAGGCGGTAGTAGTCCATAGAGGTAGTCAAGGCGTCCATGACTGGGGTAATAATTTAAAATATGCTCTCGGTTTTGATATGATGGGAACAAAACGATTTTCTCACGCTTTAGATATTCAAAAGAAAGCGGAGAGCAAATATGGTGCGAAAAATGTTTCCACGCTGGGTCATTCGCTCGGTGCGAACATAGCAAACAAAGTAGGTGATGATAGTGGTGAAATCATTACATTAAATAAACCTGTTTTGGGACGAGATTTATTCAAGGATCAAGGTGGTAAGAAAGATAATGAAACCGTTATTAGAACGAGTGGTGATGTGGTAAGTGCTACTGATGGTAATACTGATTTTACTATTCCATCAAAGAGTTTAAATCCACTCAAAGAACATTCTACCGATGTAGTGGGTAGAGTAGAGGGAGAGTTCGGCAAGAGTGATGTAGGTGCGAGTGGTGAGGAAAAACTACCTACACTAAAAGAAGATCCACAAACCAATATCAAGACTGATAAAGGGTTATTATCAAGAGGTAGAGATGCAGTCGTAAAAGGATTTAACACAGCGAAAAGTTGGATAGGATTGGGATTATCCAAAGAGAGAATAGCGAAATTAAATAAAAAACAACTCAAGGATATAATAAAAGCATTACCAAAAGTTCAGGGGGACGGTTTTAGATTAGTAGGATCAGGAAAACCTCAATTGGTAGATTATATCTGTGAAAGATGTGGAAAATAATATATTTAGGTATATTATAATGAGCGGAAATACTTGGACTAATTTTGTTAAAGATTGGGCGAAAGACCATGATACTACTTACATGTGTGCGATTTCTCAACCTGAATTGAAAAAATCATACAAGGAACACAAACAGGGAAAGAAAGCAGAAAAGAAAAAGAACTCTTTTCAAGAAATCAAGGATGCAGTCGTATCCATCGCTACTGAACGGACACCTGTAGTAGAAAAGAAATCAAGAGGTCGTCCCTCCAAATACGCTACAGAGGAGGAAAAGAAAAAAGCAAAGAAAGAAAAGACACTCGCCTCTACACGCAGAATAAGAGCTGCTGATAAAGAAAGAGCCGCCAAAATAGCAGCAGAGGAAAAGGCACGACGAAACGCACCACCTACAAAAGAAATGGTGGAGAAATCACAGTTGGAAAAATTAGAGGAGGAGAATAAGAAATTAGAGGAGAAAGTCCAAAAGGAAAAAGAGCATTTAGCCTTTGTGAATGAACGACAGAGGAAATGGGACGAGGCAGAGGAATTGAAAAGGAGAAAACTACAAAAGGATAGTGAGTTGATAATAACACCAGCAGAAGTAAAGAAACTACTGAATGATCCTAATAGAAAGGAAAAATGGGTGAAAATTAACGGACTTTACGCTGGTATGGTTAGAAAACCTGAACTACACCCAAATAGACCTGAATATCCTGATCCTTACGGATACAATATAAAGAAAACGGTTATTGATCCTGACGATATTAATGTATATCCTATGCGTTATTTCATACCAGACCATATATACAAGTCTTTCGGTGATACTGGGTTTTGGTATGATCCTATTACACTCGCACCTTTAGGACAAATAGTCAGTCTTTTTGACTACAAGGAGAAACACCCTAATAACAAAGAGATAAGAAAAATAAGTCTAATGGATGACCGTAATTGGGTTTTTGATATGACCCCTTTAGGAAAAATACGATTAAAGGAATTAATGAAAGAATAGATTATTTAGGAATGTTTAATTAATCTAAAAAATAATCTTGGACTATATTATAATGGAAAAGGAAAAGACAACTATTTCTTGGCGTCCTGACTATGATAGTCAAGAACTCTATACGAGTGATTGGTATAAGGAAAATGGATGGGACTTTGTTGGTTGTATTGTAGATATACAACTTAAGCGTGATGACCCTGAACGAGATGACGGAAAACCTGAATATTTCTTTGTTAAGTATGTTGGATCAGTTGAGGGTATTGACGAGGATGCAGAAACTTTAGGCGAAAGAACTGTCTTTCATTTTGGAGTTGAAAAGTTCAACGGAAAACGCTGGTTATTCCGTCCTGAAAATATCCATGTAATTAGAGAACACCATTCTCAATCAGTAGAAAAGGAAAAGATTGAGAGTGTAATGGGTTTTAAGTGTGAAACCCCAAAAGTGATTGATAAAGAGCGTATTGAACTGTTAGAGAAAGCAGAGGAGGTAGATATGGTAGGAGGAGAATACGGAGCGTGTTGTTATTAATTCATTTCGTTAAAAGTGCTTAAAAGAATATCTGTAGTAAGTATATACAATCAACAGAAATGGACGAGGAAAAAGAGAATATCCCACCCACTCCAGCAGAAAAAATGTATGCGAAACACAAAGCAAATGTTCGTAATTACTCTAAACGAAACCCTGATAAGGTTAAGGAAAAATCAAAAAGATATATGGATAAGCTAATGAATGATGCAGAACGACATACAGATCATTTAGCAAAAAGGAGAAAATATTACGCAGATGTATTAAAACCTCGTAAAGAAGCACAATTAGAGGCGGAACACGAGGCAAAGGAAACTACTTTAGTAATTTAAATACTGATAATATTGATGGAATTATATTCATCAATACTATTAATTTATTAAATCCATCAAAATCACCGTATAAAATTGAATGATCTATTTAGGAGAAACCTATAGGAATAGATCTATAACTCTTTATTTAGCGATTTTAAAAAAAAATTGATTTACTTATATAAGTATAATCTATTCGTAAATACACTTAAAAGAATATCTGTAGTAAGTATATACGAAATGGTTAAACCAGGACTTTTAGCAACTTGCGACCTTGAGCGATACAATCCCCTTGAGGGACTTGTTCTTTACGAACCTATTGATGCAAACCTCTTACAGAAATGTATTGAGAGTGATTTATTGAAAACCAACTACAAAGACGATAAGTGGTTTGCTAATGAAAAAACACAATTGGAAAATTACCTACTGAATGTGGAGCGAAATGTTGCTCGTGTAGAATATAGACGAGTTGATGGTTTCAAAATCGGTAGGGTTTTACCTGTGAGGTCAAGAGGATTACACAGTTTATCAAGACGCACTCGTCATACACTCGTCAAAGGTGTAATGCGAGATGTGGATATTGAAAACGCCCATGTAATAATGTTCTTACAGATACTCAAGGCGAATAATTACCAACACGATTTAATTAACCTTGAGGACTATTGTTCTAATAGGGAGAGTTGGCGTGAAGCTATTAAAATCGCATTTAAATTGGACGAAAATAAATATGTAAAAACTGAAAACGACAAAGAAAAAGCAACACCAAAGGAAATCGCAAAGGATCTTATTATTCGTATCATGTATGGTGGTTCGCTCTCAAAATGGAAAAAGGATTGGGAAATCAAGGAGGGTGAAACACCTACCAAAGTAGTCAATCTTATCAAGGATATTAAAAAGATGCAGAGATGGGTATGTGATAATAACCCTCAACTCTACGAGAAATGTAAGGAAAACAATATGAGTATTGGTAAGGATTACAACCACGAGGGAACAACTACATCTTGGTTCTTACAAGACAGAGAAAGTCTTATCTTGGAACATATGTATCAATATTGCGTGGAAAATGATTATATCAAGAATGATGTATGTTCCTTGTGTAATGACGGTATAATGTTGGAGGACAAGTATTATAAACCTGAATTGTTGGACGAATTGTCTGTGGAGATTGAGGATAAATTGGGTTTTAAACTGAAATACACAGAGAAAGCGTTGGACGAGGGATATGGTGATATATTGGATAATCATATCAACTTTGATCTATGGAGAATGGATACTACAGATGGATTGTATGCCGATTATTTTAAATTGTTGTATTGTGATAAGTTCTTGTTTAGACACGGATTTTCATATCATTACAACGGTATTTATTGGGAACAAGACGAAACAAGAAAACACGCCTCTATTAATTCGTATGTGGATAATCAATTCAAAACATATATCGTAAAACGAACATTCAGTCTTATCAAAAAAGTAAAATGTGAAATGAGCGATTACGAACAAAAAAAGTTCTTGAATGATAATAAAAAACCAGTAAGTCAAGCAGAGGGTATGGCGAGGTTCAGGGATAAATACAAAATACCTTGTCCTGAAACACCACCAAAGTTCAAGGGAGATTTAGTTATATTCTACTTAAATGCGGTGATTAGAACGATGACTGAATACATCAAAAGAGTTGATAAATACTTGCGTAATGTATCCACTCGTGATAAATTGGTAAAAGATATTTGCCGTATTGCGACTTGTAATTGGATACAACTTGATGCAGACGAGTTCTTACTCGCATTCTTAAATAAAATATATGATCTCCGTAGTGGTAAATGGGTTTCACCACATTATACTCAATATATTTCACTCACTACTGGTTGGAAATGGGTAAGCGGATATTCTAATAAATACAAAAAAGAATTAATTGAGGTCTTAAAACAGATATTTCCTAATGAAAAGATTAGGGATCATTACCTACAAGTCTTATCTACTGGAATATACGGAAAAGTAGTCCAACATTTCTTCGTCGCCAAAGGTGTCGGTGGTAATGGTAAATCAGTCCTTAATTCCCTCATGATGAAAACGGTGGGAAAATACGGATATAAATTACCCTCCACCGCTGTAGGTCAAGTTATTAAAGAGGGTGCTAATCCTGCGATTGCGAACCTCAACAATAAGCGTTTTGTATTGGTTCAAGAACCAGACAGAAAACACAAGATCAATTGTTCTACTGTAAAAGAGATTACTGGTGATAAAGAACTCAATTGTAGAACACTTTACTCTACTGATACATTCGTTAGACTATTACTAACATTAGTAATGGAGTGTAATGATTTACCACAATTGGACGAAAGTGGCGATGCAATCGGTCGTCGTATTGATGTGTCCCCTTTTGATAGTAAGTTCTTAACAGAGGCAAGGTGGAACGCAAGAACAGAGGCAGAAAAGCAGAGTGATAGTATCCACAAAGCGAACCCTTATTATACGAGTGATGCTTTCCAAGACCAATTTAAACAAGCGCTAATGGAAATCTTAATGGAACATTTCAAGAAATATCAGGAGAACGGATATGTAATGAAACCTCCTGTTGAGATTATCCACGAGGCGAATGAATATTTGAAATATAGTGATGACTTTTACGGTTGGTGGAATGATAGATTTGTTGATATTCAAGATAATATCGTTCCTTTCAAAGCGATTTGGGATGATTTCAGTTGTAGTGATTATTTTACCAATTTGACGAAAAAGGATAAAAGACGATACAATCAAAAGAAACTCAAGGAAACTATCTGCTCCAACCAATTCCTCAAGGATAAGTTCTATACAAAAGGTCGCAGTTATAACGGACAAAAACTCACTTGTGATAGTGTATGTGGTGTGGATTTCGCATTTAATCATCAAAAAGGCGGTGATGCAGATGAAATTGACGAGGATATTGATGGGATCTAAAAGTGTTGAAAAAGGGGGAGGTTCTACTATTCTTGCCCCATATCCTTAAAGTCCCATGAGAATAGCAAAAAAAAGTGGTTTCTTAAGGGACTTTGTTAATATAGGGCAAGAATGGGAGAGTTTGTCGTAAAAGGGGGAGGTGTATATTTCGTCCAACGAGGGTTTCCCAATATTACAAAAAATAAAAATTATATAAAACGAAAGTTTTTTTATATAATTAATCCTCCTCATCGTCAGGATCATTTAATACATATGCTTCTTTATCACTCACCACACTCATAGGAAATCCTTTATTGATGCAGACCCAGCGGCTATTTAATTTCTTGATCCTTTTTATTTGATCTCTATCCAATCCAAAATAATTATCCAATAGATATTTAATACTACGCCCACCTAATCCACTTGGGAATATAACAACAGATTTACATTCATTTAAAATACGCTTTGTAGCATGACCATCAGTTGCTAAATGGGATGTATAAATAACCTCACAGTTGAAATGCCTGCCTGTTTCCAAAAGTGAGTTCAAAACCTCCGCAACTTTCAATCTATAACGCTTATCAGTAAGACAATCAGTATCATCAAAAATAACGCAACAATCTTTAAAATCTTTGGCGGATATTTCAGTCGTCAAAAACTTTTCATTCATTTTAATACGATTTAATCCTTTGATCTTATCTATGGAACTATCATCACTCAACGAGGAAATCAAAAACACCTCTCGCTTGGGATACAGTCTTTTATATTCATCAACATACATTTTCGTATAAAATGATTTTCCTGAACCTGACGCCCCAGTAATATATGTAATACTTCTTTCTATTTTCTTATCAGGTATGGGTTGAAAATGGAGAGATGGTTTGTCTTTCAATTTTACATCACGGAAAGCACCACCCCTTACCTCTGCTGGTGTGCTTGTTAGATAAAGTTTTTCCCATTTCTTACGGTCTTTCTCGTCATCATTTTTTAACAACGCCAATATACGCCCTTTTTCCTCAAAGTTCATGGTTATACATTACACATACATTATAATTAGAGTAGTTTTTGTAAAAAAGATTTAGCATGAGGGTTGATTAGCTCACCGAAATATTCAATTAGATCCCTTACTCCTTTTAAAACATTTTTAGCGGTCATATCGTTAATTTTGCTAAAAACATTCTCTTTGATAGGTATTTCATATATATTGGATACTTGTTCTTTTATATATTGTAAGTTTGCCTCAATATCTTTCCATTTTGGTTTCCTAAAGTCCTGTGTTAATACTTGCTCCAAAATACCCAGTTCATTCTTGATCTTATTTAAATATCCAATTTGAGAATTAAAAAAATCAACTAAACTATCTAATGCTTTTTTGTTTCCTTTTGGATTATCTAATTTTAATGCCGCAAAAAGTCGTTTGAGTGCTTTGAACGAATTAGTCTTGGAATAATATTGTATTTCGTCCTCGTATGTTTCCAATATCTCGTCTGTGGTGGTGGGAACATTATTGGTTTTACCTGACTTTGTTTTGATAGTGTAATTCTCACTCACCTCTACGAATTGATTACCGACTTTACCGAGTAAATCAATCTTGGTAATTGTTTTATCCAATACAGCGTCTTTTAAATACTTACGCTTTCCGTCAATCATTTTCACCCACCCCCTTTTAATGTCGTCAGGTTTCCAACGGAGAATATACAGATCCCTTATCATTTTAATTAAATCCTCTCCAGTAGCTTTTCTTATTTTATTTGCTCGTGATGCAGAGATTAGTTCTTTGTGATCCTTAAGGTATTCATCAACACTATCTTTAGAATAATCACCTTTGTATATTAATCTATCGTCGTGTCCTGCTTTAAAATCGGTAATCCAATAATCAGGGTTCTTTTTTGCGGACATGTATGCTTTCTGTAGCATTTTCGCCACTTTCTCTCCAGTTGTTCCTTTGAGTTCAGTATCAATATCGTAATCACTACCATACTGTATCGCTCTTAACGATTGACTACCGATCATTCTATATTTACCATCAAGAGAGAAATGTTCTATTAAATCATCTGTTTCATCATTAATCATTTCGGTAGTTTTTTCATCAGCGATTAGATTAACTTTTTTGCGTCGCACCATACTATATTATAATCATATATTATATATATATGCCTATTGAGATATTAGAGTTGATTTGTTCTCCTAAAGATAAAAAGAGATTTCGTATTAAATTACGAGAGGGAGATAAGGTGAAAACATTTGACTTTGGATTAGAGGGTGGTGAAACATATTTGGATCACGAGGATAAAAAGAAAAGAGAGAATTATTTAGCAAGACATTTAGCGAATAAAAAAGAGAAACAATTAATAGAGAATAATATTCCATCACCAGCACTATTTAGTGCGGTATTGTTGTGGGGAAAATCAACGGACTTGTGTGAGAACCTTGTGGAATTACAAAAAGCGTTCAATAAAAAGAAATAATAAATAATTCTTTATATATATGGATAAAGAACTGTTTGAAAAACTGAAAAAGGAGGATATATACCCTTTTCTTGATGAGTATTACCAAAGGATCGGTAGAACTAATCCTCCTGATTACCGTAGTTATTCTCTCGGTGAATTAAAAAAATGCTTACGAGTATTTAATATTTCATTAGTGAGAGAACAGATAAAATAAAGCGTTATTATATGTGGAAAACTGGCGAACCTTTCTTTACATGGAGTTTTCGTAGTGATGCAGACGATACTGAAATATTAGAAGCTATATTGAATACCGAACCGAAAAAGAAAAAAAAGGTTCGTTGGAAATATTTTTGTTGTTTTTGGGATAATGTTGAATATAATGATTGAACCTTTTTTTTTATTTTATTTATTATTCCTCCTCCTCCTCCTCGTGCTTGATTTTTGTAAATGTAAATCTACACTTTTCAATCATATCATCTCTACACTCGTAGTAATCTCGGTCGGTGTGAATATAATATTCGTTATAACTCTCGTTGAAATCATCTACAATATTCATCCAATCATTAGTATATTTGTCGTATCCTGTGAATAAAGGACTGATCCACCAAGAAACCCAACCGTCATCCTCTATATCCCACAGGTGATCCTTAACATATTCATAGTTGAAATATATATCATTCTCAATCATAGGTTTCTCGGTAGTGTGTTCCATAGTCATATCAGTAGTCATATCTGTAATTAATTGTATAGTTGATATACACATATCTAATACTTTTACAATCAATTTTAATTTATAATGTGATGGAAATAATGAAATAATAGTATTATTACAATACTTTCCATCATCCTTATTGTAGAAAATTGAATTAAAAATGATTTAAAGAGTTATAGACAATCTTATACAAGTAGAAGCGAAATGCCGAAAACACAATCTATTAACAAGGACGGAATGATGAAGAAGGATCTTAAGTTTTGGGAAAAGGATTTTCCTGAAATCGTATTCTTTCAAAAGGGGTATGATATGTTATACGAGGAACAACACGAGGATCTCTATGATTATACCAACTTTGGACTTAAGAATAGTATGAATGATGCCCCTAACTGGAGAAAGCGTATGGGTATTGAAAGAAACACACAAAAAAGCGAGGATGAATATGAGGTGGATTTGTTAGTATTCCACGACAATCTCCTCGCACAGATGCACCAAGAACGATGCCCTTACAGGTTCGGTAATTATAAAGACGAAATGGATTTTAAAAAAGTGGATTTCCCAGACCACCCTGCTTTCGTAGAGCGTTCAGGAGCTACGGAATGTGGTGTAATTGAGGAAACTTATAAATATGTATTACAAAAATTAAGACCAGGAGAACGCCGTGTTGTATTCCGTGAGGCGTGTTTGGTGGGTATTAAGAAAGTTATTGAAAATATCCACGAAAACTACTACATTAACGAGCGTAAGTTCAGCGACGATTATAAGTTGATGATAAGCAACTCACCATTTCCTATCTACGGAAATGTTGAGGGTATATTGAGGGACGAACCACAGATTACCACCAACAAAGACGATACACCTTACCACAAGGTATTATTCGTAGAATGTGTTTCCAAGAAAGCCGAACTTTGTGCCGAATTGGATAAAGCGAACAGAATGTTCCAACGCAAAGCTGAATTGGGAACTTGTTGTATCTGTAAGCAACACATGGAAACCCCTTTCGGCAACAACCCTCACCCAATTCGTAAGCGTGGTAAGTGTTGTGAGGAATGTAATACGACCAAAGTAATCCCTGCTCGTATGTCCCTTGAGGGTGGAACAGATGAAACACACAATATCACTATGAAACTCATTACGAATTGGGAATTGAAACAATTACAGTTAAAGATCCATGATGTAATGAAAGTGTATCCAACACAACGCCTCTATCACGAACAAGTAGAGGAGGATGTAGGTATTCACCAACTACATTACCGAGCGGTTGAGATTGTTAGTGAATGTGGAGCTCAACTCGGTATTGATTTTGAGAAAAAGAGTATCATTTTCAGTATTGCTACGGATGAATGCGAGGCGTGTAAGCAAGAAGGTTGTTGTGAGTGTAAGCAAGATGCAGAGGAGTAGATAGTAGTTTTATTATAATTTAATTAAAAAAGTATTCTTTTTTTATTCAATCAAGATAGTATAATGTATTTATTTCCATCATCAATTATAAATAAAATTGATTGGTTTATTCTCTAATAATGTAATTCAACAAAAGAATTATATTATTCACGAATTAATATGCCGAGCGTTATAACACTTACCGATTTCCCCTCTAACGAGATAAATGATGTGGTTGCGATGTCTTTGAGGAATGACTTTTATTTCTCGTGTATTTGGTCGTTCCTTAAACGGTCATACCCCCCCCAACAATTAGCACGGATGAGAAATATGGGATATAGTGAGGAGTATATTAAAAAGGAGTTTGTAAAGCGTGATAAAACAAAGGATTTTGGTTGGGTATGTAATAAACTAATGGTAGATGATAAATTGGCTGGATTTACTATTTGGGATTATCCAAAGGAGGGAACAAAATGTATGTTGGAGTTTGTGTTCGTTGATCCAGCACACAGGGGTAATGGTTTTGGTAATATACTCGTATCTCATTTCAAGATACAAGCAATCCACCTTGAAAAGAGTTTGTGTAAAATACAAGTTGATTGGAATAACGAACGATTACAACAGTTCTATAAAGACTGGGGATGGGAACACGGCGAACCTGAAACTGATAATCTACCACCTGGACTGGTTGAGATGTATTGTGTTTTACCTCCCCTTGATAAAATCCACGATGGAACGGCGAATGATGATACTATTAGAATGATGAAACAGGTAGGAGTTCAAGTTTAGTTTAGGTTTATTAAGAATGTAATTTAATTAAAAAACGAATGTTTTTTTTAATTAAAGATTATCAGTTGGGGATTTTTCAAAGTTCATATTTCGTAAATCTTCTGCGATTTCCAGTTGTATTTCCTCCTCTGTGAGTGGTATTTCGTCTATTGGTTTTTTGAGAGAAAGAGATGGACGAGGTTTTGAATATAATGGTAAATCCAATTTTGGGACATCTGTTTCACTACCTTTGGGTGTTAGATCGGTATATTGGTGTGGTATTTCACTCAACATATCTACATGCAGTTTTCGTTTTAATAAATTACTACTTTCACACAATTTAATATAATACGAATACTTTTTATTTAAGAAATCCTTACCATCCTCACTACGGTTTTCTCGTCGTAATGATAATGTTTTAAACAGATCAACCGATAAGGTGTAAAACTCTTTACTCTGTTTTAATTCTAATTCCATACTGGATTGAATACCTAAATATAGTTCAATTGATCCTAAAATACCCATCGTCATTCCCAAAAGACAAGTTATACCTGATATAGCTTCTTGTTGTATGTATCCTTGTAATCCTACGGATGCAGTCGCATTTAGACTGGCGAGAACGATTAATGGAATACGAAAATATTTACCATATCCTTTGAAATGGTAATATCTTTTTCTATGATATTCACTTAAATTAACGGCGTTGATGCGGAGTTTTTCACAGATTTCCTCAACCTCGCTCGTCCATGTATATTCACTACTCATTAGTATATATACGCATTTTAAAATAGAGCTCCACCAACAAAACCATTATTAAATAGTTCAGTATTATCAACAACAACAATACCGCCAACACTTTCAGCACATACCTCAAAGGAGAACTTATCAACACCAGGAATAGGAGCAGTCCAAGCACATCTAACCTCACCTGATACTGGGTTTCCGTCGCTTTCTACACCTGAATAAGAAACGATATATGTTAATGCTGCGTAGGTATTAGCTGGTTCATTAGATAAAGCATACACGCATTTCGCCTGTAAGAATAATTCACTACCCTCTAAAAATCTATTGACTTGTAGAGCAGGTGTATTTACAGTAAGAGGTGCTGGTGTTGTATTATCATTATCCCAACCTGACGGAGCAACACCGTTGCCTTGAAAACAAAGACGAGAATATGTTATTACAGGATTGAATGTAGATTGACTTGCTTGTGGAATAATACGGAAAGATACGAACTGATTAACAGTAGGATTAAGGACACACCTACATTTAAAACCGAAACTACCTCTACCTGATGGTGAGGGATCAGGAATATCTGTTTGAGCGAATTGAGTATTATATGTTTCCAAAAAGTCGTGATTACGACCGTCCATTATATCATTAGGAGCTGGGTTATAAATAGTCAATCCACCATCAAAAACACGACCCTTTACACCGTTGGTTTTAATAATACCTCCTGCTGGTCCTGATCCTTGTGCTAATGCGGTTGTTTGATTAATAGTTCCCTCTTGAACCTCCATACCAGTATTGGATAATACCATCGCAGTTCCGTCAGTTTTCATTAAGATTTGACCTGCCCCTGTTGAGGTCATACCAGTATCAGCACCAGCAAGAGCATTTACTATACCTACCTCACCAATATCATTACCAGTATGACTAACTGTTCCAGCGAATACAGCGGTATTACCTGGTTGAGTAGAGAATACTGATCCTGCTTTACAGTCAAGAATAGCACTATCATTTACCGATAAAGTCCTATTTGATTGTTGATAATCAAGCAAAATATCAGTTTGGAGGGCGTTGGTTATTTTTAGTTGTGTATCAGGGTTGAAAGTAATATCAGTTCCACCAGCGGTAAAGGTTGTCGCTCCTCCTGCTGATGCGTGTAAGAAAACACCGTTGGATTGAATAACACTTGTAGCTGATTGAGTAAATAATCCACTAATATTAGAAATATTGAAACCACCAGCATCTAAATCTACAATCATGGGATTTTGAACTCCAGCTGCGGATGCAGTTGTATCCACATATAATTTATTAGCCGCATCGGTATTCACGGTGGGAGCAGCAAGATTGACTATTTTATTGGACGCTAAATCGGTTTCAGCAGTCAAAGTAATACCAGCACCAGTCGCCTCTCCAATAGTGTTTAATTTGATACTATCTACATTTTGGATACTTTGACCGAGCATTTCTAAATCGCTCTCCATTTTAATCACATTATCAGGAGCAACCGCTAATGACCTCATTACGAAACCTTGAGTATTAAAATCACTACCGAGATTGAGAGAGCCACCTGGAAAGGGGGTTAATATAACAGAGGTTTCAACATTATTCGCAAGTTTAATATTATTACCACTACAGAGTAAATCTGTTCCTTGTAGAGTAATACCAGCACCACTACGATCCGTAAGTTCATCTACATTCCCCACAGGAGCAGTCATTATACCACCAAAAGTTCCACTACCACCAACCTCCCAATTACCAGTTGAACCAGCAGTAAAATTAGTTAGAGATTGAGTAGCGTATGTAAAAGAATATCCTGATATTGGCGTAAGACCGAGTGTAGGAATAAAAGGAGATCCATATACTCCTGTTCCTTTATCACTTTGATTTTGGTAAATAGCCACCTCGCAAGAGGTAGATGCAGCACTACAAGTAAAACCCAAAACATTTTGACCTGGTGCGGCAGCGTCCTCACCGTAGGTAATCGCACCGAAAATAGGTGTATCACTTTCAGCAAGATTATCTAAAATACGAATAACCGATTTATTAGAATAACCGATTACCTGTATGAAAACGGTTTGTTTAAAACCGAGTTGAACTCCTCTCAACACCATTAGAATAGACCCCTCCGCATCAGTAGCAGTAGGTATTCTTGCTAATTCGTATTCTATTGCTGGTGCTATAGCTCCTAAATTAACATACGAGGGAGCATCGGTATTATTTATTTCAGGAGCATTAACCTTTGCGGCATTCACATTATCAGTTGCGGTGAAATTAACGGCAGTTGCGTTTCCTGATAGTTGTAGTGTAGTTCCGTCAAAAATACCACCTGTGTAAGTTCCAACATTAAGAATATCATATCCACCACCATTTAGGTTGTTCGTCATAGGGTTATTGACTGCGCCACCACCTCCTCCTCCACTATTAATAAGTGATAAGAGAGAGTTGTATTTAGCGTTTAAAGCATAGTAAGAACCACTCATTATATATTCTGTATATATTATATTCTACCCTCAATATATAAATGTGTGATAGAAAAGACTGTTATTTTATTTCTATTATAGACATAGGCGACGAGGAGAAAGTGTATATACATTATTCACGAGATTTGGAAAGAGTAATCATGATACAACATTATCATCCTAAAACAGATTATTTAGGGGAATACTACAAAAAATAATCTCATAGATTAATATAGATGTCTTTTGATCCCTTTGAAAGAAAACCGGACATATCCGCCTCCAGTAGGAAACTCTACACATTTAATTTGAAAAAGTTGAATGGTGGAAAGGAAATTAAAAACCTTAATTTTTTATCTAAACCTGAAATTGTTGATAAATTAGAAACTCTCACACCCAATACTCGTAGAACATATATTATCGCTATTGTGTCGTCTTTGAAAGATAGACCTGAAGCAAAAAATAAGAAACTGTATAACAAGTATTACGAAATGTTGGTGAAAATAAATGCCGAGTTGAAAAACAATACTACCAAGTCTGTAAAACAAGAGGAGAATTGGTTGTCCCAAGAGGAGGTGTTGAAAAAGTGTAATGATTTAATGGAGATTACCGCAGAATTAAAAGGTAAGAGAAAGATTACCAACGACCAATACACGAAACTATTACACGCAGTAGTATTAGGATTGTATTGCCTACAACCACCTCGCCGAAATACCGATTATACGAACATGCAAATTGTTAAAAAAGTCCCTGAAGAAAAAACCAAGAATTATTTAGATATTAAGAACTGGGATTGGATATTTAACAACTATAAGACACAGAAAACTTATAAACAAGTGAAACAAGAAGTCCCACCTGAATTGTGTGATCTTATCAAGGTATATTTACAGTATCATCCTTTAGCAAAAGAGATCAAGAGTAAGAACCCTGAAAATGTCCCTTTTTTAATGACCCAAGACGGTAAAGCGTTAGACACCTCAACTGAAATGACGAGAACATTAAACAAGATATTCGGTAAAAAGGTTGGATCATCACTATTGAGAAATATATTCCTTACCGATAAATACAGCGATGTCGCAAAGGAATTAGATGATGATGTGGCGAAAATGGGGACATCTACGAGTGTGGCGAACTCTAATTATATCAAAAAAGATTAGACCTCTCCCATTTACGACAACCTCTCCCATTCTTGCCCTAAAATCCAAAAGTGCCTATAGAAACAACAAAATTATTCATTCTTATAGAGAGAAACCTAATATGGGGCAAGAATAGTAGAACCTCTCCCATTTTGGACTAAAGTGATATTCTAAACCATTCCCATACATATTTAGCAAGGATTATTTTGATTACGAATATGAAACCCTCCATTATTATATAATATAGCGTATTATATAATGAGTATTCCAACGAATAAAACCTTATACAATAAGGTCAAGAAAGAAGCAGATAAAGTATATGATAAACCAAGTGCGTATAAATCAGGTTGGATTGTGAAAGAATACAAGAAACGAGGTGGTGAATATGCTGGTAAAAAGAAGGAAAATAAGGGTTTAGATAGATGGTATAAGGAGGACTGGGAGGATATTGGTGGGAAAGAGTATCCAGTATATCGTCCAACAAAGAGGATCACAAAAGACACCCCATTAACCGAGAGTGAAATATCCCCTACACAGTTGAAAAAACAGATTAAAAAGAAACAACAGATAAAGGGCGATGCAAACTTACCAGCATTCCAAAAAAAAGGTGGAAATAAAATATCTACATCTACTATAATGGGAGATATTGATTTTGATAATATGAACTGGGGTTCTTTCAAAAAACAATTCCAAGCGTCAAAAAAGAAGCTGGGTGTAAGTTCGTTGGAGGGGTTCGCTAATCATATTTTAGACAATCCCAAAGGATTTAGGGACACTACTAAAAAAAGAGCAAACTTTTACAAGAATGTTATTTTGAAAAAGAAGGGAGGATCTAAACCGAGTGAGGATGACCTGTTGGACGAGTTCATGGGTAGTTTTGCCGACGAAAGAACAGCAGAAGAAAAAGCACAAGCAAAAGCAGCTGACGATAGGAAAAGAGAAAATGACGAGTTGATTAGAAATATGCCTACACAACCACACCTCAATAGATATGTATTACCAACTCTACGACCACCTCATATTGCCGAGCGGAGAACATATAATACTCCTGTAGTAAGGAATGAATATATACCTGAATTGGAGGAAACAAGTGATTTGGTAAGACGATACAAGGAAGTCCAAGACAGAGAGAAAAAGGGTGGAATGATGCAGGTGAGCGATGACGAGAATGATTTACTACCTGAAGCAACCGTAGATCAAGTAGCAGATGTATTACAAGGTGATATTAGCGACCAGACACACGACGCTTTAATGGCGATATTACCTCAACACGGTCAAGCAGCCGATCGTAATAGATTGAGAGATAGTTTAGTCCATTACGGATATGGTGGAGCTGAACGAGCAGCAATAATGAACGCATATAACAATTTATATAACGCATACCACACACCAGTAGGTAGTGATGACGAGAGTGAAATGAGTGAATATAGTAGCAGTCCAGGTGTCCCTATGGTAAGCGATGATAGTGATATGGACGGTGGTTCAAAAAAGAACCCTAAATCTGCCTTTGAACGAATGGAACAGATGATAAGAGAACGAGATGCAGGATTACGAGATGCGAACTTTGAAACAGATGAGGATAAAGTAAAAGCAAGGGAACGACAGGCGAAACTCCAAGATCGTCTAAAAGCATGGCGAAGAGAAAGAGATATTTATATTCCTCACGACGAAACGGCAGCAACGATACTTGATGACGATGTTTCAAGTGGAGGCAGACATATTGTATCCCATACAGTTCGTCCCTTTTTTGCTATGAATTAGATTATTAAAATATAGTGTAATAATATAATGGATAAAGATTTAGGGAAACCAAAATTAGACCGAACAGAAACATACACAACTCCAAGTGGATTAGATGTAAGCGTTAGATCCTATCAAGGCGAACCCTTAAATGGTGTATTTACTGTAGTAGAACAACCACCAAAAATAACAATAGCGTATGATGTAGCTGGAAATGCTATTGAGGTAGATTTACAGGATATAATTGATAAGAAACTCCGTCCCACACCTGATTTTAGACCAGCAACAGAGGAGGAAATAAAAACAATTGAGGTGAAGCAAGAAAGCGAACCAAAAAAGACACGATCAGGAAAGACCTATGATTGTTAATCAAGATATAATTTTTCGTTGGGTATATTCATTCTATAAGCGATATATACACAATAAAACGAGGTATTCTTTTTGAGTTCCGTTCTATCTCCAATAAGTTTTTCAAAATGGATTTTACCTCTTGGATATATGACTTGTAAATGTTCTCTTTTGTCTTTGAATATTTCATTAAAGTAATTACAGAATAAATTACACGAGTTCATTATAATAATAAAGGGTTTGTCGTCTTGGACTAATCGTTGGAGAATAGGTATTTTAATAGTCTTATCAAAAGGAGGATTGGAGAGGATTAGCTCGTATTCAGGACGCTCACAGGTAAGGAAATCCCAAGTAGTATCCCCAACTACATCACGGAAACCGAGTTGTCCCAAGTTTTCCTTACTCTTTGATAGTTTAGAGTTCAAAAGGAATGCCTCCCATATTTTCTTATCTTTAGGAATGAGGTGTGCGATTTGTTCCCATGCAGATTTAGGGGTATAATAGTCATCGTATATTTGAAAAGTAGAACAGTCTTTAAAGTTCGCCATTTATATTATTACTTGATATAATAAAACCTGTGTATATACTATAATGCCTAAACTATTAGAGTTATTTTGTGGGACGAAATGTGTAGGAAAAGTAGCTGAACCACGAGGGTATGATGTAGTCAGTTTAGACTTTAACCCAAAGTTTAATGCGACACATACGGTAGATATATTTGATTGGGATTATAAACAATATCCAGTTGGATATTTTGATGTGATATGGGCGTCGCCTGATTGTCGCACATGGTCTTTAGCTACTGGTGGGAAATACAGAACCAAAGCACATATTCACGGATTAGGAAACCAACACCAAGAACAAGCAACGATGGGGTGTAATATGATCCGTAAGGTGATTGAGATATTGAAATACTTTCAACCTGATAAGTGGTATATTGAGAACCCAAGAGCATTACTACAGTATTTTCCTGATTTAAATGATTTTATTGAGGAATATGGAGCATACAAGACACTCGTATATTACGGTAATTACGGACACGGTTGTCCTAAACCAACGAATATATGGAGTAATATGGATTTGTGGGAAAAGGAAAAGTTCCCTGTAATGGATGCAGACACTTATACTATGCGATTTCACAACGGTAATGGTAAGTTGAAAAGATATTATAAAGCATTCTATTCAGGTAAAAGTAAGGATAGGGCAGAAATAAGATCAGTAATTCCTGCCGATCTTATTACTCGTCTTTTAGATTTAGAACATTAATCAATATATTTAGAAACAATATAATCTCCTGTTGGTCTTGTTCCAATCGCTTTCTCCTCATTATCTCGTAGTTTCTCAATTTGTTTTTGAAACTCTTTCATAGTATAACCCATTTGAGATAGATGCCTCCAAAACACTACCCAACGACCGCATGTTTGGATTTTATCATCTAACTTTTGTAGTCGTTTCTTATTACGGACAATTTTGTATCCCCTACTCTCTGCCTCTTTGAATAATCTTGTGAGATCATTTGTATTTTGTCCCAAGATTATCCTTATCATACGAGGAATAAACCTCCAGTCTGTATCTTCTTTAGCACCATACGAGTTAAAGTAGTTAATAGTCTTACCTTTTCTTTCAACACTTATCCAGTGTCCGGAGTTATATTTATCCTCTATTAATATAATTTGGAAATCATTATCTTTAGGCAATAGTTCCTCTATGGTCTTGAAATCGCTTAACTTGGAATATTTCATTATATCGTGTTTTCTCACAGTTAAATATTTCTCTAAATCCTCATTACTCATAGGTTTCCCAATTCTGTCTAAAATCTCTTTATTCATTTAATATACATTTAGATTATTATTCGTTCCATTTAGCGAAAATTAAAATGTATGTATAATATAGATGGTAAATTGGGAAAACTCATACAAGTTTGGCGAAAAGGTTGAGGAGAAAGTCTTACCTTTATTGAAAAAGTATTTTAATGAAAATGTAGTGAGATCACCTAAAGGTCGGTGGAGTAAATATGATTACCATGACGACGAGGCGAACTACGAGTTGAAAGCACGGACGAATAAGATGCAGACATATCCTACGACTATGATTACCAGTAATAAGTGTGAGGGGGCAGACGATAAACCGCTTTACTTACTCTTTAACTATACCGACTGTCTTGCTTACATACAATATGATAAGGAGAAGTTTGATAATTACGAGCAACAAAAGTTTAGTAGAGCAGGATTAGATTGGGACGAAAAATTACACTATTACATCCCTATAGACCATCTCAAAGTAATACAATCTTATTGATTATTTCACCCCAATACTCAATATAATCTAATGTAATATATTAGATTATATCAAAATACAACAAAATAGATTATAATATGATACTTAAAGCAATAATTTATAAATTATATCCATATATGATATGATATAATCTATATTTCATTCATTTTTGGTATGATATAATCTAATACAATAAAAAAGTATTCTTTTTTAGATAAATTACAAGATAATA
>Ga0181394_1000159_pt1 | contig 28814 bp, 40 predicted proteins | sample 17SPOviralmetaG_FD_130123 | JGI IMG/M metagenome (GOLD analysis project Ga0181394, IMG submission 130123) | Marine viral communities from the oligotrophic San Pedro Time Series (SPOT) site, San Pedro Channel, CA, USA - 17 SPOT_SRF_2010-11-23 | ecosystem: Environmental > Aquatic > Marine > Strait...
ATCCTATGTATGTAAACACAGCTGGTAGTATAATAACCATAGAGTCTAACATATCATCTCTTAAAAATGAACTTAAAACTTATACATATTAATAAATATATGAAAAACTATTTCACGGATAATTTAATTGTACCGGAAACTGTTTTAAGTATTTATACAACAAAACAGCAGGCTATACAAATTAATAAGATAATTAAAATGTATTCAACTTCAGATTATATTATAACAGATGCAACGGCATGCATAGGTGGTAATTCTTATTATTTTTTAAAAGATTTTAAAAGTGTTAATCTTGTAGAACCAGATGTAAACAATTTTAATATATTGAAAGTTAACACGAATTATCAAATAAACACTTTTAATTGTTCTTATAAATGGATAAAATTTATGTTAAAACAAGATATAGTATATCTAGACCCTCCTTGGGGTGGCGCTGAATATAAATCAAAAAGAAAAATAGACTTATATTTAGACAATTTAAATGTATTAGACATTATAAATGAAATATACAACTATACTAAAATTGTCGCACTAAAAGTACCAAATAATTTTAATACATTTAGAATACAAACCAAATTCTGGAGTTTTAAAATTTATAATATAACAAAAAGTAAAAAATGTATTTATAAAATTATAATTTTTTACAAATCTATTTAAAGAAATATCACATTTAAATGTGTAAGTAAAATACCTGTACGGTTGCCCGAGTGGTCTAAGGGGGCAGACTTAAGATCTGCTGGCGTAAGCCGCGTGGGTTCGAACCCCACACCGTACAGATATTTTACTAAATTAAAATGTATATATAATTTTGGTAATGAAGATAGCTATATCAGGATTTGGAAAAGACAAGAATTTACATAATTTTTTAAAAACACATGGATATATAATTTCCGAAGTTGTTTCAGAAGAAACAAGATGCGTAGTAACAAAAGAAAACGTAGATTATATTCAGTTCAAATCTGCAAAGATTAAACATGCAATTATGAAAAATGTACCGATATTAAGTTTAGAAGACTCAAATGGCGAACCAAATGTTCTTAATGAACTTAAAAAATTAAAATAGTTTATATTACAATGGCCGTATTCTTACCATTACATTATAATTATCATCTTCATTACGAAGAAAACGAAATTAATAATCTTATAAAAGACCAAGATGAATTAAAGTTTACAGAATATGATCATCAGGTTGTTAGAATATGCATATTTTCTTATATTACAGCATTGACATTTTCTACATTTATTTTATGGCTTAAATGTTAATTTTTTACGATCTACATTTTAAGAGCTATAGCAAACATTCCTTGTTGGTATAAAGATTTAAACAAAAATAAAATAAAATAAAATAAATTAATAATTATAAATGCAGCAGTCTTTTGGTCAATTTATAATTACTAATTTTACCATTTCTGTTTTTGTATCTGTTATAGTTTATAAAATTTTTAGTATATTTTTAGATGAACTTGTAACCCCTTGTGTTTATATGTTTGTTGACCCGGATAGTAATCTAGCTGGTAAAAAAATTAAAATGGGTAACTACACTATAGAATACGGCAAGTCCTTCAGGGACTTTATAGTTTTAGTTTTAATATTACTTTTAACTTACTTCTTGTTTAGTACCAAATAAAAAGCATTGTCTTGTTTGTACATATTCACAACATAAATATTATGCATTTTGTAATACTCTATTATGTCAGATCTTATCTTTTTAAATTTTTTATCTAGAAATACACTTTTTAGAAAAGTATATTCATATTCTTCTTCTAGTTCTACTTTATCACCATCCCCATTAAGATCTATATAATACATAAAAGTAAAGTTATCTTCAAGAAGATCGTTCGGCTCTGGGATGCACAATTGCCCAATAAAACTATCATAAGCCTTATTGTACATATCTACATATTTATCCTGAGTAGATTGTTTGATATCTTTATCAAAAGGATTTAATATAAAAAATTCCCATCCATTAGTTAGCATTTTTTATATTAAAATAAGCTTTATTTTTAAATCCATTTACAATTAATCTTCGTCTGTGGATTCTTCATCTGAGTAATCTTCATCTTCTGAATCATAATCTTCATCAGAGTCTTCTAAGAATTCTAGATCTGTTTCAGTAACCATTTCAAATACCTTTTCAACTACTTCAGAATCATCTACTTCTGGTTTTTCTAGTAGAGGTGGAAAAATTCTAGAAAGTACTTCAATAATTTCAGGGGTAATCTTTGTTTTATTTACACACTTAAATCTTACAAAAAGATCTCCAAAATTACCAGGTTCTCCCAAAACAGGCATTCCAGCCCCAGATATCTTTTTAAGCATATCGTCGTCATCTCCAAAGATGTCAAATGGTTCCCCGGTTACCTTAAAAGTTTTTCCATTTAGATGCTTTATGTAAACCACGGGATTATAAGCTTCTGATATAGAGATTTCTTTTTCTAATAACAGATTATTGCCATCCCTGATAAATTCAGGATGTTCTTCTACATCAAGCGTAACTACCACATCCCCTGTTTCATAGCCTTGTTTTTCATCCGCCATCTTGTTAAATCTAATAGTTTGTTCATCTATCATACCCGGCTCAATCTTAATAGCGAGCTTTTTCTTTTCTTCTTCATAAGAACCATCGGCATCTATTTTTTGTCTGCGCAAAGCTAACTTCTTCTTTGCACCGTTGTATAGTTCTTCAAGGCTTACAGATAAAGTAAAAGTCATGTCTTTTGTACGGGGCGCAATTGGGTCATCTTCATCGGAGTCATCCGATTCAATTTCTACTACTCTCTTTTTCTTTTCCTTCTTCGTCTGAACCTGTTCATCTGATACATCAAAACAAATCTTAGAATCTTCTGGTTTAATTGGTTCAGAAACAACGCGTTGCTTCCCTTGTTTTTTACTACTCATTCCCTGTGTTAACATTTCTGGCTTAACTACTTCTGTTACAGACTTTGTGATTTTTGAAATAGCACTCGTCATTTCCTCTTCTGAAAGTTTCTTTCCGGACTTTAATTCAGCAGGTGGTTCAATCTGACTTGCTACTTTTTGAGCTATTTTCATAATCTGGCTAAAATCGGGGAGCTGCTGCTGGTCCATTTTAATTTTAAAAAATATTTAATTTAGTAATTACTACCGCATATAAATTACTTTTTACTTAGGTCTATTTTTTCCTTTTTATCGCCCTGTTCTACAAATGTTACACCTTTACCATATTTAACTCCTCCAGTTTCTTTCTTCGCAGTTTTAACCGGTTTATTTGCAATTAGATCATTTAGCTTGTCAAATGCAGATTTGCCTTTGTAAATTTTAGATGGGTCATTATTTATTATAATAAGAGGAACTACGTCTACGTTTATTTCAGACTCAATTTTGTCTTCTTTTATGTTTATGTATTCTAATTCAGTATCCTGTAATTTACTAACCTGAATTAAAAAATCTGTAGATGCTTTACAATTAGGATGATAAACAACAACTATATTCAAAGAGCCCATTTTAATTTAATAGTTTCATTTAAAAAATAAATTGCAAACGTGTTTATCTTCTACGTCTAGCAGCTGTATATATATTTTTAACTGGAACTGGTTCTTGTTTAACAGGTTCTGGAACTGGTTCTTCTTTTGGGGCTTCTTGTGCTTCTGGTAATTCTTTTAGAAGTTTTTTAGCTTCTTTTAATATATCCGAGTCTATTTTACTCTTTTTAGCTCTTACAAAGTACTCCGCTAATTGTTTTTTGTCTTTATTTTCAATGGCAGTGAGTATTATATTTGTTATTTCTGTTTTACTTATTATCTTTTTTGGATTCTTAGTTTCATATTCTTCTATAACATCTGGTAGTGTTATTGTTCCTATTATTTTTGAAAACATATCGTTTATATCTATTTTATTTTTAACAGCAAATTCTATTGCATCTTTTTCTGCGTTGACTTTATCTGTAATATAGTATATAAAAGTATCATCTGTTGAAAGAGTACTAAATGCTGTTCTTGATATAGCTTCGAATATATCACCGCGGGTTATCAATGGTTTTCCATTTAATAAAGAACTTGGATTTATAAAATTATTAGGAACATTTGTCATCTTAATTATTTCTTCTTTTTTAATAAGTTCATCTTCTACTTGGGTATAAGTTATATTTTTATCATACCAATAATAACCAGGAAGGTCACTAAGAAATGGTAAGTCTTCGTTTTTAACAAGGCAAAACACGGGAACTGCCCTTGTTACAATTTCGCTACTCTTTCTTCTAAATTCCTCTTTTTCTAGTATTATTATTTCACCCGTTTCTTTTATTTCACATGTATAACTGGTGTCGTCTGAATGATACTCTTTTGGTATAACTACATCCCCGTTTACTGTATATTCAGAACCAATAATTATATTTTTCATTGGTAATTTTAAACTAGACGATGTTAAATTATATATTGTAAAGTCAGTATAACCTTCTGTAATATTTTTTTGAAGTTTAGATACATTATTAGATGGTTTTAGTAAATCTTCAAATTGATCTATTAAAGAATAACTTTTTATTTCTGTTTTTTCTTCTGGTATACTTTGAAGAACTTTCTTTGGTTTGTTTAAAACTTTATAATAGTTTAATAGCCTGGTTTTTTGTTCTTTAGACAGTGTTTTAATTTCTTCTTGGGTCAATTCTTTTAACTTTGTTAGTTCTTCTACGTATTTAATAGATTTGTCTACGGCAGTTTGCCAAAGTTTGTTTTTAGAAAAATCCTTAAACTTTACTTTGTTTATATCAAAACTTTTAAGTTCATCAGACTCTACTATAATTCCTTTACATTTTTCATTTAACCATTTGCATTTAAATTTAAGACCCTTTACATCTAGAGAATAAGAATTTAGGTCATCGCATGAAGTTTTGGTAGTGAATCTTGAACAAGTATTAATTGAGTCTATTGTCTTTTTCTTTATTTTTTTCATAGGAACCCCTTCTCTAAAAATTTTACTTTTGCCTCTCGAATCTTTATATTCAATATTAATGTAGCTGTCGCTTGTTGTATTATTACCTCTCGAAGTTTTTTGAAAGATACAGGGACCTTCTATTATAATAAAACCATTGTCTACTCTCTCTTTTAGATCTTCGCTATATATAGGAATGGTGTCTTTGTTAAAATCAAAGGGGACTCCGTATGTTCTAACTTCATCTTTTATTACAGTGTATACTTCTCCTGGTTCCTGAACTCCTATTCTTGGTCTGAATGTATACATCACCGTCTTTGTGGGAACTTTAAGATATTCATAATAAGTATTGTATTCAATGGGGTTAAAATTTATTTTTTCAACAACAGTTTCTTTTTTATTGTAGTTTCTCATAAACTCCATTATACTTTTATAAAGCTCAAATGAGTCTTCTAATAAGTCTAGATTAAATATAATAGCAAGTTGTTCTAAATCGTATCTAGTGTAATTTTCACTTAAAATTGTTCCATCTTCTGAATATGTATTAAACATCGGATAAAAACCTCCGTATATGTAATAGTCTCCGACTTTAATATAATCTGGAGTATATTCTCTCCCGTGTCTAATTTTAACAGGTTTTTCTACACTAACTATTGGTGGTTTATATGTACTATAAGCTATAACAGTGAGTTTCTCGAGCTGTTTTTTGAACTTAGCCGTTTTAATTATTCTCGAAGCTTTTAGATATATCTCATTTAATGAAGTAGATTCTTTATTTACCTGTTCCATTATAGATCTATCATAAGCATCTATTTCTGTTCCTCTTAAATTTCTAATGTAAGATAGTATTTTATCTGAATTTATATTTTCTGAGAAAATTTTTAAGCGCTGGATATCAACAGTCGCGAATTCGCCCTGTGTAACTAAAAATTCTGTTATAATAGGAGTTAACACTTTTGGTTCAAATGCTAAAATACACCTAACTGTACCAGAATCGTCTAGTGTACATTTTAAATTAACTCTTGTAAAATACTCGCATAGTTTTTTATATTCAGAGTTAACAAGACTATTATAATATTCATAGTCTTCTGGAGTTTTAGATAAACCATATATTATGTTTTCTGTTAACACGGAGTATTCATTTGGTTCTGGAACTCTACATTTAGTAAATGTTGCTAAAAATTGTTTTTGTCTATATAGTCTATCTGAAACGCTTGCAAGTGTAAATATTCTCCTCGAAGGTAATTTGTTTCTTTGTTTTAATAGATGTCTCAATCTAAAATTAAGTTCTATATAACCATCTGGTACTTTAAGTTTGCTGTAATTTTGTAGAGAGGTCCGCCACTGAATACTTTCAGAGTATTGACTCATTATCTGCGATATCTCAAGATTAGATAATTCTGAGTGAGCTTTCTTAAATTTATAAAATTGATGATTTAAATTCTGCAATTCTATTTTGTATGTATCATAAACAGACGTATCTGGGTTCCAATTAAGTAATTTATCGATGTTTTCTTGTTTATCACTGCGTATGTCGATGTCTTCTTCTGGTAAAGTTTTTGGAGTTTCGTATGCTAATAATTGTATAATAGAAGTGGTACCAGCTGTTAATTCATCTAGTTTCTCTTGGAAATTATTTATTAAAAACACGAACTTAGAAATATTAAATTTATAATTGGAACTTGAATAATCAAATATATCAGATTCAAGTTTTTCCACTAATGTATCAGCGCCTGGATAATATGTTGTTATAAATACTAGTAGTTTATAAAGACCTTCTTGTCTCATTTTATAAACCTCTGATCTATTTTTGAATAAATTAGAAACAGAGACGTGACCAGTTGGCAAATACATCTCTGGATCTTCTTTGTACATGAGGTAATAGTTTATCTTTCTTATTTTTGCATTTATTATATCTTTAGACGTACCCGTAAGTAGTTTAGAATTACTAACTAATATGTCTTTAAAATCAGTTAGGTAATCCTCGAATGATAAATATCTTTTAATTATATTTTTTGCATTAGAACCGGGCAAAGACATTCTTAATTCCCAAACTTTATCTATTTCTGTTTTGTCCCCGGCTTCATTTTTAAGTTCTGCATAGAGCTCATCTTCAAATGGCAAGATTGTTAAAAAACTTTCAAGTCCTTCGCCCAAATCTTTTAAATTAGATCCGGGTTTTACAGCTAAATATCCAGTGTTTCCTTTTTCTACATAATCAGCTAAGCCTGTTTCTGTTTCTTCGATGAAAGACTGTAAAATGTCAGGTCTTGCATATATGTATTCCTTAAATAATTGATCAGATGGAATTTTATAATATTTTAAGTTTTCTTCTTCTATGATTTGTTTTAAGATTTCATAATTAGCAGGGTGCTCTTTGAATTTTATTACATTTTGTTTGTTCTCTCTAAGACGTTCGATGTAAGACATGAATTTAATAGTTCTAACGCCCGCGCATTTAAGTAAATCTGCACGAGTCATCTGCCTAAGTCTGTTCTTTAATATATTTAATCTATCCGAGTACGCTTGTTCTTCGGGAGTTAATAAATTAACTCTTTTTTCTAAAAATCTAAGGTCTTCTAATTTATTACTCATTGGTGCAACCATTTTAAATTCATAATTAGAAGTTTTTGTCTCTGTGTTGTAGAATATTTTTGAAACTTCAAATGAAGTTGTATGATAGTCTATTAATTGTTTCGTAGCCGAGTATTTTTTAAGATATTCTTCTATTTCTGGTACAGCGGTTTCTATATTACCTGTTAATTTAAGATCATAGTATTCGTTTATCTGTTCTTTATTAAAACCTGATGGTAATTTAGGAAAAAGAATGCCATGTTTCTTCGCCACTGATTTATCGTGTTTAACTTCTGCTTCATGAAGCTTCTGAAGCTTCTGACTCAAAGGTAAGTCTAAATCAATATTTACATAGGGTTTTTTGTCATCTTGGTCATTTTCAGAAAGTTTAAGAATATCATACTCTTTTCTTAGGATAGAAACGTATTCCCTATTAAATTCTTCTTCTGAAATTATACCAAATTTATAATTTTCAGTTAAAGAACTCTTATATTTTCTAAGTTTTTCTATAATTTCTGCATCATCGTCGTCTAAGACGTAAGTTTTTGTTTTAATGTCTAAATAATATCTAGTTTTAAGCATCTCAGAATCGAATTCTTCTTGGGAAATATCATTATTAGCAATTAAATCTGATAACATACTCTGCCAATTTTCTAGATTGGCGATTTCGTCATAAATGTCGCCATCTACTTCATCTGGCTCTATTAATTGCGCCATTATATTAATACTATAATATATAATAAAAATGCAAAAAAATTTATAAATTATTAAATGATATATACTTTAAATGCAAACAGTGTATTTGCTTAAAGATTGTTATAAAAGTTATAGCGCTTTAAAAAAACTATACTCTCATCCAGATTTGTCAACTAATATAATAATCGTAGATAAGGAACAAGCTAGAATATTATTACTTGACAAACGAGTTAAAAAGTTTCCTTTTATAATAAATACATTGCCTACAAATTTAGGACTTATACCTAAAATTGCAAAAGTTCTTCCATTAGAGATGTTTATGATGTTAAAAAAATTTAATGATTATCAAGATAAAAAACAGCGCAGAATGATTGATATACCAACTCAAAGCGTTTTAGTACAAAATAAAACAAAGGTCCAAAGACCAATTAATAATTTTTATAAACCAAGACCTACAAAAAACAAACCTCTTATTAAAACAGTAAAGGATTCAGACGGAAGTGTTAATATTATTTTAAATAAATAATACATTACATTATAATATATTAATAATGACTATTTGGGATTTTAATGAAAACAAAAATTTTGTTAAAATAGGAAATTACAAAGTACTTAATTTACCAGACGCAGAAAAAGCTACAAAACTATTAAATGATATAGATCTTTTAATTTTAAGATGTTTTATATCTATGCAATTTAAAGAAAAGCGTACACCAGAAATAAATATATTATTGCAAACACCGTATTTCTTACAAGAAATGCAGTTGATAAAAGATCAAGGGTCTATTAAATTCGAAGGATTAAATAAACCAAAAGAAGTAAAACGTACATCAGAACAAAGCGTAGGAGAAGATGGAAAACTAAGAGCAAAATATAGAAAGATTTTTCTAACGCTTAGAAATGAAAATGGTAAACTTAAAACTATAAAACAGCTTAAACATTTAATAGCACACGAGCTTACACATACAGCAATGAACCACGTACGTTGGAGGGAAGACGACCACGATGAAAAATTTAATCATTACAATAAACTAATATTGAGATATCTTTTATTAAATTAGAAACTATGTCTGTTATAATAATAGAAAATAAAGACATACAGATTAATCAAGAAAATTTTATATATTCTAAATCTAGTTCTAGGCCATCTAAATCTATAGTAGATCCTGAAAAATACATTAAATATAAAACTATAAAACAAACTTTTACGTTTTTGGACAATTCTGGAGACATTTTATTCACGGAATGTATAAGTTATGTATTTTATACATTTACTAAAATAAATGAAGACGTGTATATGCTAGATAACGAGACTTATAAAATTATTAATTTTACAGACAATAAATTTAAAATTTTAACAGAAAACTTAAAAGATAAATACTCTAATTATATAATAATAGTAAAAGACATATATACATATCCGAAGATACAATACATATATATGTTATCTAACTTTTTTACAGAAATTAAAATTGCAATGTCTCAGATTATGTCTTATTGTCTTATAATTTGTTCTAAAAAGACTAAAAACTTTGAACTACAGATAAAAGATAATTATATAAAAGATTTTAATATAAAGGTAGACGAAACTCTTATAAAATACATTAAAAAAGACAACGATAGTTTTCTAGAAAACACTATAATTATGAATAATAATATTTCGGATATATGTAAAAGTTTATCTGAAATTTCTAATCTAAACAGAGAGACTTATACATTAAATAAGTATTATAAAGCCTTTATAAATAAGGAATGTAATACTTATTGTAATTGTAAAACTAATTATATACTTTATTCAAATCTTTTCCAGTGTTACATATGTGAAAATTGTTTAGTTTTATCAAGATTGTTTCTTTTTTGACCAAGCTTCTGCAGCTGCCTTAAAAACTGTTTTGTGATCATAGTTAGCTCCAAGTTTTGTTTTTTGTTCGGCTATAAAATTCTTCATAAATGTATTATAATCAGAAGGGGCTCTTGGTTTCTTTTCTTTCTTAGGTTTATCACTTCCAATTTTAGTTTTAAGCTCAGAAAGTTCTTTTTCAAGACGATCTAATCTTGATTCTTCCATTTATATGTTTACAATAAGTAATTAATTATTTTTAAACGTGTTATTTCTATGTTTTATACAAAGAGGAAATTCACCTTGATAATTTTTACCGTAGAAACACGCGTTGCATTTTTTACAGTAAAATTTTTTAGCATTTTTATCTAAATGTACGTCTTTGCTTAATTTTTTAATAGCTTCCCAATCTATCTCACCCGTTTCTAAATTTACAAGAGTATCCATTATTCTATTTCAATACACTCCACATTAAAATTTCCTAAGAAATCTAATCCAGAAGTATCTTTATATTTTTCTTTATACACCACTCTCTTAATACCAGATTGAATTATTAGTTTAGAACACTCTTTACACGGAGAAAGAGTTATATACAAAGTAGAATCCACACAACTTGTATTACTTCTAGCCATTTTTGTTATTGCATTAGCTTCTGCGTGCAAAACATACCAATGAGTTTTACCGCTCGCGTCTTCACAGTTATTATCAAAACCAACGGGGGTACCATTGTAACCATCTGATACAATAGTGTTTTCCTTAACAATTACAGCTCCTACCTTTTTCCTATTAGCATAAGACATCTCTGCGTATTTAGTGCATATGTCTATAAAAAGTTTATCGTATTTACTCATTTAATGAATGTATAAACTATTTTTTTAAGCTATGATAGCATAATTATCTCTAAATTTGTCGATGTCGCTTTTTACAAATATAATACCAGATTTGTAATCTGGAAATTTAAGTTTAAATTTTTGATAAGGTGTTAACTCCCATGGCCACAAATAAAGAGATTTAAACCTTGAAACTGGATAAACTATCTTATCGTTTTCAAGGGAATAAACGACTTTGAACATGAGAGATTCCCATTTTGATACTATTCTATTATTTAGTTCTTGAACAGGTTCAGTTTTGGGAATACATTTGGGGAAAACCTTTATTTTGTCTTTTGGTAAAAAATCCTCCTCTTTGTAAACACTATGCTTTTGCAGAATATCAGGCTCTTCATGATAGTCGTCCAAATTTTGTGTCCATTTAAGATGAAATTGAGAATTTTTGCAGTGGCAAATACAGCAATAAAGCCCGGGTTTATCATCGGTAAACTGAACATGCGGTACATTTTGAGATTGTTCTCCTATAAAATTTTCAATTAGACTCTTATGTTTCCAAATATGAATATGATTACACTGTGGGTCATAATATGGCCCAGGGCCGCTACAACCAGGGTAGTAAATTTTTTTATCAGGGCCGTTTCCCCTTTTCTTTATTTCAATGGCGTGTAATGCTTCTATTGATACTCTTTTTGGATTATAAATACTGTTCCATTCTTGTTCAGGTGTCAATTTTAAATTTCTGTACTCTTCGATAGACATTACTTCTATTTTATCTTTTTCTGGTTTTATTTTCTTATTTTCTAGCATATTTATTATAGTTTCAGGTTCTTTCCTTCGAAGATTGCCTCTACCATCAATAATTGTAGCCATCTGTACGATTATTGATTGTATGGAATTTTTAAGTTAATATTTTTTTTGCAATTTAGGCTTGCTTCTCCTCATCTCTTGTTATATCAGAAAGCTTCTCAAAAAGCTCACCCACTATCTTAAATTCAGTTGGCTTAAAACCACCGCGGGCCGATACTACATTTACAACAGAAAGTATAAGCTGAATATCTTTAGACGAAACAGTGTAAGTCTTATCGTCAGCCTTGGAAACATCTACTGGTACGACGGTAGAACTAGAATCCATTTTTATAAATTATAATAATACAATTCTTTAAATTAATTAAAAATCGTCTAAATATTCTAACTCTTTGTCTTCTATTTGTTCTGGTCGATTATAATCTGTAACACGCTGTTCAAAAAAATTACTTTTACCATCCAATGACATAGTATCCATAAAATTAAAAGGGCATTCCGAATTGTAAATTTTTGTGTATCCAAGTTTTTCTATGAGTCTATCAGCTTGAAATTCTATGTATGTTTTCATAGAGTCTGCATTAATTCCTATGAGATTACATTGAAAAGAATCACAAATGAACTCTTTTTCAATTTCTACCGCGGATATCATCATATCTTTAATTTTGTCTTCTGATAACTTATTTTCGATGTATGTATATAAAAGAACACCAAAGTCTGTATGCAAAGATTCGTCGCGCGCTATAAGCTCATTGCTTTTACCAAGGGCTTTTGTCATTAACTTTTTAACATATTTTAACCAAAAGATGGCACAAAAAGAACCGGAAAAAAATATACCTTCTACTATAGTAAACGCAACAAGTCTCTCCTGAAATGAGATATCTTTATTTAACCATTTTTGCGTCCAATCAGCCTTCTTTCTAACACCGGACAACTCCTTTATTCCATTAAAAATTTTGTATTTAGAGTCTTCTGGTATATACGTATCTATCATTAAAGCATATGTCTCCGAGTGTATAGTTTCCATGGCAGCCTGCCAACCGTAATAAGCTCTAATCTCCGGTACTTTAATTTCGTCAATAAAGTTAATAGATAAGTTCTCGAATATTATACCATCGGAGCCTGCAAAAAAAGATAAAACATTGGAGATAAAAAATTTCTCGCTTTCAGAGAGTTGTTCCCAGTCTGATATATCAGCTGGAAAATCTATTTCCTCGGCCGTCCAGAAAGCTTGTTGATGTTTTTTATATGCTTCCCATACTTTAGTCCACACTATAGGTTGCAAAACATATCTATTAGAGGCTTCGGAAAGAATTGGCTCCATCGTAGTATTATATATTTTATAACTTTATATTTTTAAAAAATTATAAATTATATTAAGATTTAAGATTTAAATTTGCATTTACTTGTAAGGTACCTTCATCTTTGTAAGGCGAAGTTTGAGCGCCTTAACCGTAAGTGGTGTACGAGTGAAACCCATATTGTCCTTGCGACGCTTGTAAATCGATACATCGTTAGCACGAGCAAGAGCCTGAAGATCCTTTAATGTAGGCTTTGCTTTCTTAGCAGCGGCCTTCTTAAGAGCCTTCTTTACATTGTCCTTGAGGCACTGGCGCTGACCAGGTTTTCTCTGCCAATTTGGGTTAGGCGAATAACCGGGCGGACAAACAGTTGCCATACCAAAATGAGCAACCTTCAACTTTGTAAGTCTGTACTTAAGAGCACGTACGGTAAGCGGTGTACGAGTGAAACCCATATCGTCATTGCGACGTTTGTAAATCGATACACTATTCGCAGCCGCGATAGCCTGAAGCTCTCTTAGAGTTTTCTTTGGAGCACCTTTTAGGCACTGACGCTGACCGCGCTTAGCACGATAACGTTTGTTAGGTCGGTAACCAGGTGGACAAACAGTGGCCATACCAAAATAAGAGTTCATTATATTTTAATATATATTTCACATTTTTTTTAAAAATTAATAGTTATATGAAATTAAATTTAGATAACATTAATATTTCAAGGTGGACCGGAAATACAATTAACTTCCCGTACACGCTTTGCATTTTCCAAACCCGCATTTCCTGCTATTACCAAATCTGTATCCCTTGCCAAACCCCGCCAAACCAACCGTCGGGTCCATGATTAATGGCTCTATAGAAAAATCTTTAATAGTTCTACATCTTCCGGAGTTTGGATCTCTATATTCACCGGGCAAACACATTTTACGCTGTCTTCCAGTAGCCGGATTAATTTCATACCCCGGTTTTAATACAATGGGAGTCGTCGGTTTAACACATCTTCCGCCGGAGTCTCTCATATTCGGAGGTAAGCAAACCTTTCTTAGTCTGCCAGTGGCAGGATTAATTTCCATGCCGTCGGGGAGGGATATCATGCCTCGTCTTTGTCCATATGTTATCGCATTTGTGCATCTTCCCGTATCAGGGTCCCTGACCTTAAAAATTTCACATTCTTTAATACATTGCCTCTGACCCGGCTTACCAGCCCATCTAGCATTTGGTTCATAACCAGGGGGACAAACCGTATCTCCAAACTTATTTACCCTTTTCCAAGCCTGTTTAAGAGTGATACCCTCTTTCCACTTTAATTTCATGGCTTTCTTGGCATTCGAAACTGCCTTTCTTTTTTTAGGAGATGACGTCTTTCTTTTCTTAGACTTTTTATCTTTACTTTTGACTCGTTTCCAAGCCTGTTTAAGTGTAATACCCTCTTTATGATGAAGCTTCATAGCCTTCTTTGCGTCACCTTTCTTGCCAAAATCCATTATTTTAATAATTACAAATATTTTAATTTAAAGAGAAATTATATTTGTAATTAATATGAATCCCGTTTTCACGCTTTTGAATAACTCTCGCGGTACAAAGTTAGGAGTCAAGACGATGGCAAAAACATTAGGTCTTCGTAAAAAAGACGTTTTTTATTATTGTTTCAAAGATTCGCGTATTCGTCGCGCATGGGGCCCAGAAGTGGGATCTGGGAAATGTATTTTATCTGTTTTTACTATTGACCCTTAATTATATTTGGAAATACATTAACTAAAGTCTTTTCGTAATCTTCAAATTTCTTAAAAGTCCAAGCTGATTTTTCTTTATTCCAGCTTGAACTTCTAAACGTTGCCTTGATCAATTCGCGTTTATCATAAGTTTTATTCCCCGATATGTATACATTTTCAGAATCTGATATGTACATCAACTCCGGTGTCTGTACATTTGAAGATTCATTTTCAATAGTTGTAGCCGTAGATGTCTTTTTAAGATTTGTTGAAATTATGGTTTGAAGAAGGTCTAATAGAGGATCGAGCTTTGCATTAATACTTTCCTCAATTTTATCAAGACGTTCTAGAAGTTTATTCATTTCGGTCATTTGTACTTATAATTTATAATAAATTATGACTTTATACTGTTTCTTTAATATTTTTATGACTGCGATATAAGAATTTATATCTTTTAAGCCCAAAATAATCGGATTTTAAAATTTGTTCGATTGTGTCTTTATTTTCTCCGGAATCTACCCAAATTTCCATTCTATACAGAACGCTATCGTATTTTGTACAATCAACCATTCTTACGCCATTTATGCATTTATAAACGTCTTGTTTATTAGAGATTAACTCTAATATACAATTCATCCATTCTTCTTGGAATTTTTGTAATTGATTTCCGTTTTTAACTGAAAATTCAAATCCTTCTTTATTTTTATCGTCTTCCCAGCATGGAAATACATTGCTTCTAAAAAAAGAATATGCACACGGTATTGCGTTATTTCTTTTCATTTTCTTAATGGATCTCCCATCTGAAAATATTTCGTAAATCTTGGGTATGTTATTAAATGTTTTCCAAAATGTTATAATATCATTTATTTCAATTAATTTTTCAACATTGTCGTTGTACAATTTACCAAGATCTTTATAGTGTAAATAAAGAGTCCAAGAATCGTCAAGTGGGTGATCCATAGTATTTATTTATTAAATTACGTTTTTAAGTGTTTTAAATAAAATATTAATTTAATTATAAATGAGTTTATCGGGTAAATCAAACATTAACCCAAAACTATGGGGGCCGTATTTTTGGCAAACGATTCATTTTGTGGCAAATGGTTACCCAAAAACCCCAAATTCAGAAGATAAACAAGTTTACTTTTCTTTCTATGAAAATATAATGAAAGTTTTACCGTGTGATAAATGTACAAATTCTTCTCAAGAGATTTTTAAAAAATCAAATCTTAAAGATTCTCTTGATTCGAGAGACAATTTAATAAAATGGACATATTCGTTTCACAAATCTGTAAATAATGAATTAGGCAAAGACTCTCCGACACTTGAAGAATTTATGCATAATTTTACTAATAGATCTAACAATTTAAATGGTATAATTACGGTCGTAATTTTAGTGATTGCATTAGCTCTTTTATTTATATATAAAATAGTTTACAATTAGTTTAGTTATTATAAAAGAAACAATTAATGTAGATATTTCTTCAATTATCGAATCATTTTCGCTATAAAAATCTAATATTTTTGAGAAGAAAACAAATAAACCAAACAGTATAATCCATTCATCTTTAGATTGAAGACAATAAACTAAAAGAATAATAGAAACAAGTAAAAAAAATATCTTATCTATTAAAGACTTTGAAATTTTATATATCCCTGTTTTATACAACTTAAATAATCTAATAATATGCATAATCATGGAAATGCAAGAAAATGTTAATATCAATGGGTTTTTTGTTCTATAAATTATAAGTAATAAAAACAATATAATCGAATATTCGATTATCTTTTGCCGTGTTATTAAATTCATATTAAAATAATATACATATTTAAATTTTTAAACTACGCGCTACACATCAAACATTCTCCTGGTTCAGATTTCTTTTCTTTAGATACATCAGTCGTAAAATTTTGATTTTCAAGAATAGATTTTGTTCTAATGTAATAAGAACCAGTCTTAAGCCCAATTGTCCATCCATGCATTAAAATAGAGTGAATTACTTTAGGTTGTGGCGGATTTACAAACAAATTTAAACTCTGACTTTGGCAAATAAACGCTCCGCGATCGGCTGCTTGTTCTAGAATTTTCTTTTGCGACATTTCCCAGGATGTTTTATAAACTTGTTTAATATCCTCTGGAAGCTCAAGCGTTTGAACAGAACCCCTATTTAACATAATCTTTTCAATAAGTTCTTTGCTAAACAAATTGCGATTTCTAAGTTCATTAATAAGATGTTGATTCACGATGATATAATTACCAGATAAAACAGCCCGTGTATACAAATTAGATGTATACGGTTCAAATGATTCATTGTTTCCCATAATTTGTGCAGTAGAAGCGGTTGGCATAGGAGCAACAAGCAGGCTATTGCGAAGACCGAACTTTTTAATACTTTCTTTTAATGTACCCCATTCATTTTTTGAATAAAAACTTGGTGTAACATTCCACATGTCAAATTGAAGTATGCCCTGGCTACTTGGCGAACCTTGGAAAGTCTCATATTGACCGTCGCGCTCAGCAAGCTTATTTGACATAACAAGTGAATTGTAATAAATGCATTCAAATATCTTCTTATTTAAATCTTTAGCGGATTCCGATTCATATGGCATTTTAAGAATCATATATACATCTGCTAGACCCTGAACACCTATTCCAATAGGTCTGTGTAGATTATTAGAATATCTAGACTCTGATGTAGGATAATGATTGATGTCAATTATATTATTTAGATTAACTACAAGTTCTTGTGTCTTTTCTCCCAGAAGGTCAAAATTAAATTGTCCATTTGTTATATACATTGGAAGACACAAACTTGCTAGATTACACACCGCTGTCTCTTTAGAATCTGAATATTCTACAATTTCCGTACATAAATTACTACTTTTAATCATTCCATAATGTTTTTGATTAGACTTACGATTAACGGTATCCTTGTATAGAATATAAGGTGATCCAGTTTCAATCTGAGTATTAATAATTTTTTCCCAAAGAGTCTTTGCCTTCACTTGTTTTCTAAATTTACCTCGACTTTCATAAAGTTTGTACATCTCTTCAAATTCTTGTCCCCATGTGTCAGCAAGAAGTTTGCATTCATTTGGACACATCAATGACCACATTTCGTCGTTTTTTACCCTATTCATAAACAAATCTGGAATCCAGAGTGCATAAAAGAGGTCTCTCGCGCGCATATCATCGGCCCCGTTATTTTTCTTTGCATCTAGAAACTCATAGATGTCGGCATGCCACGGTTCGATGTAAACAGCAAATGAACCATTGCGCTTTCCACTTTGATTAATATGACGCGAAATATTATTGTAAACTTTAAGGAGAGGCATAATTCCATTGCTTTTTCCACCCGTTTTGTTAATATAAGAGTCTTTAGCGCGTACATTTGAAATGTGAACACCTATTCCTCCGGCCCATTTAGAAATCTGAGCCATGTCTGCAGCAGTCTTGTATAGGCCTTCTACCGAATCCTCTGTTCCCAGAAGAAAACAAGAACTCAATTGTTGATAATTTGTACCAGAATTAAATAGGGTAGGAGTAGCATGTGTATAGTACTTGTTTGATAATGAATCATAAACGGTTTTTACCATTTCCATATTATTTCCGTGAACAGCAAGAGCTACTCTCATAAAAAGATGCTGTGGTCTTTCTAGAATTTCTCCATCAAGCTTTAATAGATAAGCATTTTGGAGCGTTTTAAATCCAAAATAAGAAATTGAATAATCTCTAGAATAGTCAAACATTTCTGAAATCTGCAAATTGTACTCTGTTACATTTTTCATAAAATCATCTGAAATAATTCCAGCTGTGTTTAGTTTTTGCATAATATCTTTAAAAGAATTTTGAGTGTTTTTGTGATGATTATTAATAGCAATTCTGCTAGCAAGAATAAGATAATCGGGGTCATTTTTAAATAACGTAGCAGAGAAACTCGCAGCAAAATCATCTAACTCAGATGTCGTAATTCCATCGTAAATAAGACTACATATATTTTGAGCAACAAAAACGGGGTCTGTATTTAACTTATTTCCTAAATTAGGATCTTCAGAAAGATTTTTAATTTTAGCAGTAATTAAATCAAAACGTACATCTTCTTTGTTTCCGCTGCGAGTGATTACCTTCATTCTTATAATTACATATAAATTATTTCTTAAAATTAATTCGTATGTAATTCAAAAAAATTAACCGCTGCAACAATCATTCCATTTCCAACTCGGTACTCCTAAATCTGCATATTTATACATCATGTCGCCGCCTCTGGAAGGACCTTCTTGAGAAGGAATATAAGGACCATAATCAGGTATTATAACAGATCCTTTAAATTCTCCGGTGGTAAACAAAATTAAAACTAAAAGAACAACTGCGGAAAAACCCAAAATGTAGTAATTATTCATTTACTATAATATTATATTATTTTTTACATTTTATTGCATTTTCCAACGATGATCTACGTGCCAATTGTATGGACCCCTGCCTTCTGGATCACCGCGGTGATCTGTCATCACATAAGCTAAACCATCATATGGAAAAATGCTCTTTTCAGACCTGCTAAAAGGCCAAAAGCCTATAAACCAAGCTAGTACAAAATACAATAATACAGCTGCTAATACATACTTAAGAGGACCGGGCGCGATTACATTAGAAATTTGAGGAAAGAACAATAGTATTACAACGCCTATTATAATAGGAATTAATGCAAACATGCTTGCTATACTTCCCAAAAATCCAGTTACACCTTTAAACATATTTGCAGCACCTTCTGCATTTGCTTTGGACAAAGCAACTTGACCATCAAGAAGCTGCTTAAGTACTTTATCTTGGCCATCAGATTCTTTATCCGATTTTGTACTCGAAGCCGCGTCGCTCAACATGTCTAGAGCTACAGATTTTCCAAGATTTGAAGCAGATGTCATTATATTTTGAGTAATAAGTCTACCTTGAGCATCTTGGTCAAATATTACTCCGTCGATAGTTAGCGCACCAAAAAACTTAATAAGAACACTAGAATCAGAAGCGGTCGACATTTTAACATTCTGTGAATGATTCTTTATACTATCAGAAATACTTTGATTTTTATTATTGATTTTATTTGCTACTAATGATTTAACGCTATCAGAATTAGCGCCAAGTCCAGTTTTGTTTTTAAGCTCCTGCATTGCAGCAGTTTTTGCAGTCTCTTTAAAATGTTCAGCTATAGCAGTGGTGTCAACCGAAGACATACTAGAAACAACTCTCATATCGACACTCGCCGAGTTTTTGAAGTCACTGTTTTTAATGGTTACATTGCCCATTGTACTATCAATCTCTTGTTTGTGAATTTCCATAGCTCTCATGTAGTTTTCGTAAGCAGTTCTATATAGGTCTTTGTCTATAGACGCAAGAGCTTCTGTTGGCGGATTAGGAACAACGAGACCAGACAAAACTTTAGATCTTAGAGCAAGCATAGCAGCGGTTGGTTTACCCTGTATAATCTTTATAGAAGCATTCGCAGAGCCGGCTAAAGAGGTTGTGTTTTTTGAATTACTTACCTCACATAAAATAGACTGCGTACTATTCATCTGCTGATTTACGTTAGCAAATACATCGCTGCAACCGGATTTATTTAAATTTTCTCTTATTTTATTCTGAGAATTTGTAAATGAAGCAGTGCCGCCGCCAATTCCGCCAAATGAAGCAATCGCAATAGCTGCATCGCCTTTTTGTAAGCTTGAATCCACTGCATTACTAAAATCGGATTTACATTTATCGCTTGCACCTAGAGAATTCATTATTTGTGTAATGTCTTCAGTTTTTTGTTTCAGAGAAGGAGGAGGCGGACATCCAGACTTAGATTTACTACTCATTTTAATTTAATTATAACAATATATTTTTTTTTAAAATATAAAATAAGCACCGATTAACAATGCTATAATCACGGCAATAATAATTAGATAAATATAAATGTCGGGTCCCTGCTGACTTGGAGGAACCACAGGATCAGAAGGAACATTTGTAGCAGTACCAGACGAGGTTCCCGAAGAAGTACCAGACGAGGTTCCCGAAGAAGTACCAGACGAGGTTCCCGAAGAAGTACCAGACGAGGTTCCCGAAGAAGTACCAGACGGGGCACCGGATGGAGGATTATAGGGTTTTTTACCCTTTGCTGCTGCACCAGCTTGATTACCACAGACTGGTCTAATATTATTCTTGTTTAAATCTAAATTGCCTTGCGTTGATATAGTAACAGAACAATCTACAAAGCTTACAGATTTTGACCCGCATACCGCACCCTTTGTTGAGTCGCCTGGTCTTTGTGGGTTCCAATTTGGAGGCAAAGTTACACCAGAGTCTTCGCCCGAAGACGCAATTTCATAATTTGCTAATATTTGCATAAACGAGTCAGTTTCTGCATTAGCTTCCATGACTTTTGCCTTTTCTCTTAAAAATCTAGATGGTCCTCCACCAGAACCTCTGCTACAATAAGCATCACTTGAAGGCACGACCGCCAAATCTTGAATAGCGGCTGTAAAACCAGCTTTGCCTCCTGGATAAAAATTTTTCTGCCACGTTTCAGCTGTTAAATTTAAAGACAATGTTTGTGATAATTTTGCAATTTCTGTATCAAAAGCTAATGCACAAGCGGGATCAGCATAATGATATAGTTCGGTACCTGTAGTTGGACTGTCAAATTTTTGAATTCTGAAAGCATTACAATACTTTTTAATTGTTGTCACGTAATTTGTGTTTGGGCCTATAAAAGACTGCGTTGAAAATGGATTCTTAGTTAAGTTTATTATTTTCGCATATATGTCTTGAAAATTCTTTCTGTGTATAGTATTATACAGAAGAACATATACGGGTATAGTATTTTTACCAGTGTTGTTTTTTGTAAACTTCCATCTACCATCTGAACCCTTTGAATAATAAGATCCCGGTAATTGATAAAGTATCCATCTTAAATTTTGAGAAAACAATATTTTGTCACTGTGGAAAAAACTTGAACTGAAGTTAGTATTTTTCATTGATACAGTATTAGTCATACCAATTGGTCGATCACCAGTAGAACCACCTGTGTTTTGCGTAACCGTAGGATTTGGATAAAAAAACTGAGCTTCAGTCTTCTTCTGTTTAAAATTTACAGCTACGTGACCATCATTTGAAAATACTATATCAGACAAATTTGTTATTGAATTTTTAATTTGGGTACATTCATCTCCTGTGTATGTATAAACAGACATTAAACTTATAGATGAATCTTTTCCATTTTCCGATAAAAAACTCGTAGGGATTTTAATCCAATTTATAGGCCTGTCGCTCTTAAAGTCGTATTTAGTATCATTTGCAAAAAGATTATAAACAAATGGGTCGTCCATTATCATTTTCTTAATTGTATAAGACATATTGATTATTTATTAATAATTATACATTTTATTTTTTATTATAAAATATATAATTATTTAACCGTTCAAGTTGTAGAACCAGAGGAAGTACCCATTGTATTATACAATGTTTTATTAACGTTTGCAGTTAGATATTTAGTCTGTTCTCTTTCGATCCCCGACATAAGTTGAAGAGCTGAAATTCTTTCTTTTAACTGTTTATCTTGTAGTTCCATATCTTCTAATTTCTTTGACAACTTTTCTACAAGAGGTCTAAGAGATTTATCAGGTACATTTGATACATCTACCTTTTTCTCATTCTTTGGCATAAATGTCATCAATAAAAATGTTAGGGCGGCGGCGCATGCCAAAACAATCGAAAGAATTGTTAGACTATCCATATTTATTATAAATGTAACATTTTAAAAATTAAAAAATTATTCTAATTGTTATAAAAGCTAATACAGCCACAAGATATTGAGATATACTAAAAGTTAGTAAATCGGTAATAGTTCTTTTATTATCTAAATAATACACAAAAGTTATAGCAGGATTAAAATCTGAATCATTTCTTGAAAATAAAAGTAAAGTAACAAATGTAGATAACATTATACCAATTGTCGTTACAAGAAACGTGTCTTTATATCTGAATATAGCAAGTATTGTAATGCATAATATATAAGTACCTACAAATTCTGCTATGTAATTTTGTATTTATATAAAACAAACATAAATAACAGATCGTGGTTCGCTTGTAAATATATCTCCCAAATTTGTAGAATGTATATGAAAGACCCGGGGGTCTAAATTATTTACAAGTTCAACAAGTTTCAGTCTATTTAAATCAGATTTTAAATTTGTTATAGTTTTGTTTGTTATATCTTCTAATGTTTCTATTTCGTCTATATCAACAAGTGTTTCATATCCCCAAAAGACACTGCCCGGTATGCATGTTTTTCTAAGATTTACCATTTAAATAATTATTAGAAATTATTCTATACCAGTATTTTTATATATATTATTAGAATTTTTAATCGAGTTCATTATACAACGGATATTATTAATGTGAAAATACCTATGAAATCCATAAATTTGTATCAGGACCGTTAAATAATCAATCCAGGTTCCGGGTTCTTGGATGTATGTATAAGTTATATTATTCATAGCGTACTTAATGTAATGATTTACATAATGCCATTGATAATGATTATTTTCATTTGAAAGGCGCATAATTTTTGCAAATATATCCATATTCTTAGCTATCTTAAATGTAAAAAGTCTTTGTATACATACAGCGGCTTCATCTTGAACAAATTTTAATATATTATATTTCAGTTCAGGCGGAAGAACATCACATATTTTAAAAATCAAGAATTGTTTGATGTTCATCCTATATCGAAATATTATATAAATAGTTTCTAACTAAATTATTTTTTCGCAATTTTAATCTTGTTCGGTTATATCAGAAACTTTATTTGTAACTAGCTGTGTTTCTGTATAAGAAACTTTATAACCACGCATATGATTAATTCTGTCACAAATCCAAAATAAAGGAGTTTGTACTCTAGAATAAATGTCGTTTATAAAATCAATATGCGAAGCCATTTTATCTGTTCCTTTTTCTACTGTATTTAATTTTTGTAGAATTAAATCTAATTTTTTTTCAAGGATGTCTACGCGTTCGGGTAACCCTTGGGTACATGTTTGATTTTCGTCGAAAAATTGTCTTTTAAGTCTAGAATTATCCAACGCTTGTTTTAACATTTAATTATAACTTACTTTTTATTTTTATATTAATTTTCATAGCAATTTCTACAAACGGGCATATAAATTTCAGTTGAACCAATCTCTATCAAATTGTCAGACATCTTTATTTTTTTAGTAAAACTTGCGGGAGTGCCATTTTTACAAGACATACACAAAGCCTGAAGCTTACACACTGTTTCACAATGGGGAATTAAATTTAAAATTTCCCCGAATGGTCGTTTAAGGTAATCGCCGTCGAGACCACATACATATACATCTTTCATTTCTTTGCTGGCTTGAACACAAAATGATACTAAATTGTCAAAGAATTGACCTTCATTTACACAAATAACATTTGCTTTTTTATAATTATCAGTGGAAGCTACAAAAGACAAAAGATCCTTTGCTGTGGAAAGGCAATCGAAAGAAATATTATCGTGTGTCGTAATCCGATTGCTGTCAGAGTAACGCGTGTCACCTTCAAAATTTATAATAAGTACGGTTTTATCAAGCAGTTTTTGCATTTTAGCAATGTTTATAAGAGCAGATGTTTTACCAGAAAACATACACCCTGTGATAAGATTAATAGACATATCTTATACTAAATAATAAATTATTTACTTAAATTAATAATTTATTATTTATTATTTACTCAATTTGTAGACTAAAAAGTTCTAAAATGTTTTCATACAAACAAGTTACAATCTTGTAAATTTCAGCCGTTTCTATCTTAATATAATTATTAAGAGTTTCATAAAAATAAACCTTTCCGGACGTGCTCAACCACTCTATATCAAAATTACACACCGTATATTCTTGATCCCAAGTTAAAGAATGTCCACAATTGACACAAAGTTCATAGATGTCAACATCGTAATGCCCAATCTTTATTATTTCAGATATAATCAAATTTAAATCTGAAACAAGTTTTCCATTTACTTTTTGCCGAATAGAAATGTCAGACATTTGCATGCATATAGAATCGAAATCCATACTGTTCGCTTTATTTATGTTTAAAATTCTTAAACATTTATTTTTTTAGCAAAATTACATAGAGCTTACGAGTTCTATATCGGTGATATCCTCAGGTGGCTTATAAGGCTGTCTATTATATATCTTAATAGAATAATCTGTCTTGCAATTGTCGGGCATAGCTTGAGCGGAGCTCTTAAAAGTCTTCTTGTATGAAGCTACGTCTTCGCCTCTTAGGGGAAGAGCTTCTTGCTGTAGACGCTCGTATTCTTTTAGAGCATATTCAAAAAGTTCATCCGACGGACGCCTGTCTTCGCGCGACATTCCCATCTGTAGACAGATGTATCTGTAATAAGTCGCAAACTGTTTTGCGACAGATCCGTGTTCGGCCGCCTTCTCGTCGCAATTATAAAATTTTTTAAGACTCTGAATAAAGGAAGTAATTAGACCAACGCCGCCCGCTGTAAATAGCACGGCGTCCTTTGCGTCGGTCGAATCGATGCTACCGGCCACTAAACTAGCAGCAGAAGCTACACTTGTAGCTACAATAGAATAAAGCGTTAGTTTATTAGATATACTTCTCCAGTACGCAGCCGAATTACCATGCATAAATCTCAAACCAGACGCCTTTTCTCCCCACTCTGTAATTACATTTTCATATTCATTGTTCCACGAGTCGGCATTGACCTTCTTCTTAAGACCGGCCATCTTAACTTCAGAAAGAGCCAAATCAGCTTCACTATTACCAGTCATTATTATACACTTAATATAATATTTTTAATTTAAATAAGTTTCATAAAACGCAAAATATCCTTTTTTTCAGGATCTATGTAAAGTCTTCCGGAAATGTATTTTACTTTTACCCAAGGGATTTTATTTTGGCGCCGTTCTTGTTCAGCGATATTCCGACCAAGAGAATCATACTCATCTGGATACCACGCGCGTCGCTTTTTTGGACTTCTATTTTCATCTTCCCACATTTCCAATTTTGTCTTATATCTTTCCATTTCATCGCGTGTTGGCAAAAAGTCTGCGTCACAAAATGTATTTTCGAAATTTAGTGCCATATCTCCTAAGAGATAAATATAATTATTTTTTAAGTTAGTTTTAGATAGAAATAGTTTTAATAATGCATCGTTTAAATAAGTATATTCTCGATCCACATTTTAGCTGTTTTTTCCCAATCTTGTATTTCCAAAGATGCAATATTCTTTCGTTCAGTTTCAAGTATATCCGGGGTTTCCATTAAATATGCTACAACCCTTGCCATATTTTCCTGTGCTTCTTTTGTTGAAGGATCTCCTTTTAGATGTATTCCATTTCTTTCTCGGAAAACTCCATATGATGATAATATAGGTATACAACCAGTGGCGAAAGACTCTTTAATACTTATACAATCTGTTTCCGCAAATGTTTTTGAAAAATAAAGATGAAAGCCACTTTGAAATTTAGCATCTCTAATAATATCAACTGAACAGCGCCCGTGATCAGTTACACCAGGTTGTTTAAGAAGTGGTTCCATCTCTTCCTTGAATTCTTTAGATACCAGACCCATTCCATAATAAACATCAAGTGTTGCTTTAGGTACAAGTTTTTTAAGTAAAGGCCAAGCCCAAATAAGAATATATTTTAGCCCTCTGTCATAGTTAGATGCATAAATACATCTATAATTATCTCTATCATAGCTTTTATCTATATTAAAATATTGTCTACGTATTCCATTTGGTATAATAACAGCATTTTTTAAACCAAGTTCTGCACCATGAAAATAGCTTTTTACTGAAATACGATCAAATTGTTCTAAAGAGATTAGCTCTTTATTTATATTCGGAAGACTGGTATCATGTAGATCGAGTATAAGGCGACGATATCTAAGTCTTGGAACTTTACAAAGAGGAATACAGCCAAAATTTCTCCACAAGATAAGATTTTTATATGTCATTCCTAAATTAAAACTTTTCCAATTTTTATATAATACACCGTCAACAAATATATCAGATTCAAATTGACCATATACATGAACAGTGTAACCAAATGCGACCCACTCTTTACAGAGTTCAACTACAGCTTGCTCTGAACCACCCAGAGACGTAGTAGTGGGTTCCCAGATGTAACCATTATTCATACCTAAGAAGTAAACGATATCTGGTACATCCGAAGAAATATCAGGGGATAATATTTCGGTATATGATTGGATAGTATCTGCAGAGACAATAGGTTTACTGCGCCATAAACGCATATTTGTAAGATTCTGTTCCAGAAGAGTCGCGAATGACATTTCGAGTTTATTAAATGTATTATTTGAATGAAACATATGAAGAACTGCATGTATATAGTCAAGTTGAGCCATAGGCTCAGAATAGTTATTAAGAAAGCTTTTCTCTTCCGCACAAGTTAATGTTAAATCATAGTTATGTGTTTTTGCATACATACGCGTGAATGCCATTGTGTTATGAGTTGCATGATTTTCATGGAATCCTCTAAATCTAAAAGCCTGTCCCAAATCTAAATCAAAAACTAGATGACCGGTACAGCCAGCGATTTGTTTACCGGTTTTAATAAGACGTTCAACCGTGTGAGAAATTCTAGTCGCCGGATAATAGTCGTCGTCATCAAAGCAGACTGCAATTTCACTCTCAAATGAGTCCTTAAGTTTCTGTCTTAACATGGCGATTGTATGTCCATTCGGTTCAACCCATCTAATTGGACATTTTAAACAGCTTATAGAAGACCTGTCTACAAATTTACCATTTTTACTACCATCTATAATAAGCCATTCTGTCACGTTATTATAGTCCTGACTATCTATACATTTTGATAAAAGAGGGAGCACCTTTTGTCTATCTGCTGTAGTTGGAGTAAGAATAGTAACAGACGGTAAAGGAGATGATTGGTTCTTTTTTTTATTTTTTCCCATTATATAAAATATATTAAAATTATTTTTAAGTTAGTTTTAAATACTAATGTCCATTAATATCGCGTCTATTTTTTTAAGATTTTCTTCAAGCTCAGAATATTTTCTCTTGCGTATTAAATTTACAGGGATACACAAACAACTGGGGTCGGGCGAAATACAGTCCTCGTTGAAATACTGTCCAGTAATGTATTTATTTTCCCTGATTATCTGTTCATTATTTATTAAAGGTTTCAACCAAGAATCATATTCTTCGCAAACGTCGCACAAAAAATTGTCGACTTTTCTTTTATTTAAACAAAACGCGCACATCTTTGTTCCGCATAATTTAGATTCAACAGAAACTTTCCAATTGTACAAAATTGGTATCATTTTTTCACATATTTCCATATTAACAAAATCTATTAAATTACATACCGGTTCTACTGTTACTTCATTATTTTCCCACATTACACAAACCGCTCTTTGATAATGTTTTCTCATACACGAGTACCATCTTTTTCCACTCCATACTTCTTTTACAAGAATGTCCGAATTAACAATAGGCGATGGCGGCGGACCCGGGATTTCAATGTCCATCAAATAAGCTGACATCATTTATATTAATTGTTAATCTTTATATTTTTAATGTTTATATTTTTTAACAATTTTGAATTATAAAACGACTTTTTTTTGAAAAATAATAATGTTTAGATTATAATAAATGGGAAACGCGATTGTAAAGTGCTTACAGTGTAATCCTGGTCCGGTCTCCGATAAAAAGACACTGGACGTCATCGAAGCTTATGTAGCAGCACACACAGCTAAAAAAAGAGAAAAAGATACAAAATTGAATATGAAAAAAATACTTAAAAGCTTTTGAATTTAGTTGTATTATATTTTTGCATTTAATGTTATAATTTTAAATAGTATAATTATAATAATAAATGACTCCTAGGTTAGGACACAGAGAGCTTTTAAGTTTACATCAAGATAGACTAGAACATCACCAAGCTAATCTTAATGAATTAACTACAAACGCTCTTAGAAATCCTTTAAGACAACATTTAGATATATCTGGATTTGATATTAAAAATGCAAGAAGAATACAGACTTCAAATTGTTTACATGTCGGAACATCTGTTACAGTAAATAAAAATATATTACTCGGAGGAAGTATATATG
>Ga0181394_1000162_pt1 | contig 28518 bp, 31 predicted proteins | sample 17SPOviralmetaG_FD_130123 | JGI IMG/M metagenome (GOLD analysis project Ga0181394, IMG submission 130123) | Marine viral communities from the oligotrophic San Pedro Time Series (SPOT) site, San Pedro Channel, CA, USA - 17 SPOT_SRF_2010-11-23 | ecosystem: Environmental > Aquatic > Marine > Strait...
GAGTTTTTTAACAGTCAGGTTGGATACTTGAATAAGATTAGAAATGAACTCAAAATCCTCGTGGAAATCTTGGAGCAGGATTTTAGGAAAGTTGATTTTAAAGATGTGGAAGAAAACCTCCAATATATAAAAGAACAAATAAGTAATATCTACCAAATACCCGTTAATTCGTCTGTGTTTAGCGATATTGACGATATGACCGAGAAAAATGCTCTACCCAGAATAAACGAGTTGATAGGATATTTTACCGATGTGATTAATAAACATTCCAAAGGTTTTTTGGAACAAATGCTTTGATTTATATTATACTGTATATATATAATATGAACTTTGAAGAGAAAGGCAGATTTCTTGCGTATTTAAAAGACGACGACATCAAAGACCGTAAGAAATGGGAGAAACTATTTCTAACAGACAAACCTAATGAGGTAAGGGGCGGTGCTTTTCGTGATGTTAAATTGAAAGACAAACCCAAATTACATTTCCAACCAGCACCAGATAAGAAAATGGAAAGGAGTATTACCTACATTACAGGAGCGAGTGGTTCAGGTAAATCTTATTATACCAAGATGTATGTAGATGAATACAAGAAATTATATCCCAAGCGAGAGGTTTATTTATTGTCGTCAATTGGAGATGATAGTTCTATTGATAAAATAAAAGGATTGAAAAGAATTAATATGGATAAGTTGCTTACAGAGGACTTGACCGCCAAAGATTTCAAGGATAGTTGCGTCATTTTTGATGATACGGATTGTCTTACGAATAAGCATCTGCGTATGAGAGTTCAAGAGGTTCTTAATTCCTTACTGGAAACAGGCAGACATTTTAATTGCGAGGTTATTTATACCAGTCATCTTGCTACGGACGGACACGCAACCAAGCGTATTTTGAATGAGTGTAAGTCTGTCGTCATTTTTCCAAGTGGTCTTGGAGGGCGTAGTATTAAATATCTTTTGGATAATTACTTTGGATTGGATAGGGAGCAGATTAAAAGAATTAAAAAATTACCGAGTAGATGGGTATGTATTAACAAGGGTTTCCCGATGAGCGTGGTTGCCGACAAGGATGCGTATGTATTAAATGACCCAGATGACGAGGATGACTAATTATATAAATATAGCGATTGTATATACTTATATAAGGGATATTGGGAGTGTAGGGTGAGTGTAGGGATGAAGGGTGTAGGGTCTGTATTTATTAGATATATAGAGAATTAGGGAGGTGGAAATCTCTGGGAAAATAGGATATACCCTACACACCCTACACACCCTACACTTTTATAAGAAAAAGGAAATAAAAAATACAGTATTTACAGGTTTTACAGGGTAATAGGTAAGGAAATATAATAAATCTTTTTCATTTTTTTTTGGATTTTAGTGTAGGGTAGTAGTGTATGGTAAAATGACCCTACACTACTAAATATACAGATTGATACTACTTACATCAGTCATTACTTACCTCGCTTTTTGAACCAGCGGGTTTTACCATCTCCGCCAACTACTCTTTGGTGGGTTGTTTCATTCGGTTCAGGGACTACTACATTCTCCAAGTCATCATTTTCCAATTCGGCATCAAGTTCGGCATTTTGAGTAGGTTGAACTCCAATCTCAACATCGTCCTCACTCTCATATTCATCACTACCCTCAACAGAGGTGTTGATGTTAATGAGGCAACCAATCTGGTAATGCTTTTTCAATATTTCCATATTGAAATTAGTGCGTTGTCCTTTGCTGGTTCTTGAACCTTTGCTTAATGCTCCTTTCGGCAGATTGAGTGCGGTGTATAACTTTTTCATCAAGTCGCCAGAACCGTTGAGTTCATACTTGCCTCCATTCTCATCTCTCCAAGAACGGAAATCAACATACATTTCACTACCAAATCTGCCGATGTTTCCATCACCATCAACAACAACCTTTTCCAGATGCTTTCGGGCAACCCACCACTCAAAGAATATATCCAAGAATGGTCTGCTGAAACCCTCCAAATCTTTTTGGTAGTCTGTCTTTGGAATGTTGCGGAACATCCAAGTTGAAATGTCGTGGTTCAACAACCAACCATACAAGGAACGGAGGTTCTTTTCGTAATCTCCTTTTTCCCAGAGGTCGCCGAATGTCTGGAAATACTCACGATTTCCAATCATTTCACCAGAACAACGGATAATCATATCTCTACGCTGTCCCTCCTCCAAGAATACTGGGTCAGGGTGATTAGTAGGTATGATAAATCTGTGATGACTGTTGATTGTGTAAGGTGCTTGGTGTAGGTTTCTAATGGTAATTTCCTTGTCGGTTTTTAGTGCCTTGATTTTACCATCAGCACCGAAAGCATTACGCTTATCAACCTCACTCAATACTACCAGTAGAGAACTCGCCATCATCGGGTTAAAGTTGCCCCAAACATCTCGTTCAGGATTGCTACTCTCAAAGTATCCACCACCCATTATTTTCTTAATGGGGTCAAGCATTATCGTCTTACCCGCACCTTGCCTACCAGTAATGACGATACAAGTTTCGGGTTTCTGTGCTGGTTTTTGGATTAAGTGAGCGAACCAATTGAGGACATACTTTTCAGCATTTTCGTCGTGGTCGCAAATGACTTTGATGTGGTTTAACCAAGTATCAACAGCATCTTTCTTGTAATCCTCATCACCCTCTACAAGTTCTCTGCCGAAATACTCGCTGGGTTTCCAAAGATTTAAGACATTAGGAGGGCAGTATTTCGGTGGAGGGATAATATCCGTCCTATCCTTGCGTTGAATACCGCTGTCCTCAATCCATTCCAAGATGAACTTTTGCTTTTTTTTCCTACCATTTTCAGGATTGATTTTGTAATACCATTCGTGTTCGTAAGCACCGATTAAATCAGCACGATTGAAAACCTTGTATCCAATAAAGTTTTCATTACCGAGTTCATCAACCTCAAACAACTTTTTAAAGTAATTGTTCGTATCAACGATTTTGGTGTGCTTTTCCTCGTGCCTTTGTTTCCAAGCAAGGTATTCTTGTCCGTAGTTGTCCTCCTCGTCCTCTGCGAAAGCGACCTCACCATTAGCAACAATTCCCTCAACAGGAGCATTAACAGCATCAGCAATTACCAAGTTTCTACGAGCATCAATCAAATCTCTTTGGATAGTCCATTCCTCAAACTCCTTTACCTCCATCTTAATCTCAAAACCAGTCTGGGTGTAGATGTAATCATTTACACCGTTGATGTGGAATGCGTGGTCGGTGTAAGGTGGTGGAGCAGGAGTAGTGAAACCGTCAAAGGCAAGAGCAAGATGTCTTGCTTTGATGAGGTCATTAGCAACTCCATACTTGTAGGCAGCGTGTAAGCATTCATTTTCAAAGATGCCGAGAATACAGGACATCGTTTTACTCTGTCTTTTCCAAGTAGGTAATCCAAGACTTTCAGGAGCAACCATTTCCAGCAATTCAGGGTTCGCTTTACAGAGTTTATCATTCAGTCTTTTAATCTCTTGTTTCAACCCTTTCCACCAAGTATGCCCGTCCTTGTATTCTGGAACATTTTTCACTTTCATCGGCAACTCGTTTTTGGCGGGATTACCATTAACAATACCACCCTCGTCATCAACACTTTCGCCACCAGTCGCCCAACCTCTCAATCCACCACCGTAAAGTGAGGCATTAATTAGTTTTTTGATGTGGAGTTTTTCAAGTGGAGGTTCGCCCTCTACGGAATGATGGTCGCTCAAAAGTTTAATAATCGGTTTTTTGTCTTTTACCCATTCATCCAAGTATGGAGTTTTAATTCTTACTTTCTTACCCAACTGTGCGAGGACGGATGGATGAGATGCTACAAAATCGTAATCAACCCAACCTTGATAATGGTAAATGGTATTACGAATGTTTCGGGCAAGTTCAGTAAGGGAATGATGGTCGTTGGAGTAAAAGCGTCCAAGTTCTTTTTTCTGGTGATACAAGATTTCAAGGTCATTTTGATTTTTTAATAGTCTAATTCTTTTTTTTAGTAGTGTTTTGCTTTCAGGAGTGAAACGGGGGATTTCCAAGTCTGCTGGACTATCACCTCCATCACCATTTTTTACTTTAATATACATTAATTCACCATTCGCATCTTTTTTCTGCTGGGTAATCCAGTCATCACCGTCTTTAACATACTCCAAGTCAGGAACTTTGTGAGTAGAGTTGTCGTTAAGAATGAGTGTCGCTAAATGCGGGTCAATCTGCTCGTGAAACTTGCCGTGAAAGGCAGAGTAATCAGCAGTCTTGATTAAATCAAGGTTGAGTTTTCCGTCGTTGTTTAGAAAGTGGGTCATCGTATATACTTATATAGAGATAATCTTTTAAGTGAATATTACTTATATAATTAAATCAATTTTCTAAATCAATTTTATATTTAATTAGTGAATAATTAAATATGAGTGCTTTTTGAGATGATTAAATCTTTAATTTAATATTCAAGATTGCTTAAATATTAAATCAATTTTAGTTGATTTCTTTGTTGCTTATATAAGTTTTCCTAAATAAACTTCAATTTTTTATTAAAATGAGTATTTTTCCAAAACTCCTAAATAACAAGGGTGGAGGGTCGTTCCTCTCTCGCCCTCTCAATATTCATTTCTTTTCTGGGTTTCAAAACCTCTTTGTAATAGGTTCTGCGTTTCTTTAAGAACTCGTTATATCTCTCTGGTTCTTCTTTCATTTTTGCTAAATATCTTGTCTGTTTTTGTTTCATTTTTTCACCATTTTTCTTCTGGTATTTTGCGACATTTTTAAGATGCGACTGATACATCTTTTCGGCGGCGGTAATCGGGGGTTCGTTTTCCTTATCCATTATAGTATATACTTATATAATAATTCCTTTTTAAATAGTTTTATATAAGTAGTATTAACCCTACATTTTCACCTTATACCACTTATTTTCTCTCTTCTTTTTGGTAGGAAAACACCCTAATAGTCAAGCACAGACAGACACATTTACCTCCTCCATATCTGCTTTCATTTCGTCGTCTAATTCCTTAACAATATCTTTGGTAATTACAGCATCCTCAACATCAATACCAAAGATGGATTGATGGGTTTTTTCTTGCTCTAATTTTGCTGAATGATGAGGACGAATAGCGTAGATATTACAAGCACGGAATAGCATTCGTCTTCCGCTAAACTTTTCCACCCCGAAATGATAGAGGTTTCTGTCGCCCACTTTACACATTTCCTCAATATCGTCCATCTCATTACCCTCAACAGTCCCAATATACTTGACGAAAAAGAAACCGTCCTTGTTTTTGAGTTGTATATCCACTACACAACCCACAAAGTCCCAACCGTTTTTGGAATACCATTCACTAACGGCAAGTTCCTCGCCTTTGAAATCACTTTCCCAAGAAATCGTAGTAGTTTTCCCTAAATCTTCCATTATAATCTATAATGAGAAAAAAATAATCTAATTATTCCTAAATAATCAACTCTCGTTTTTCTTCTCGTTTTTTCTTGTTGGAGGCAAGTGTTTTCGCTTTCTTTGCTTCTTTGCGTTCCTCATCATTAGCATACTTGGCGGGTCGTCCTGCCTTGCGTTTAGGTAAGGTTGGATTGATTAGTTCCGCCATTTCAAGGGCATCATCTTTCAACTGGGCGTAATTATCCACCATTCTCGTCTGTTTCACATTCTTTTTTAAGTCCTTGTATTCAGCACTTACAGATGGGTCTTTAATTGCGACCATATAGGATACACCCATTTCTCCCGCCTTTTCTCTCACAAAGTTCGTCCAGTTATTTCCGCTCATTATATATTACCTAAATATTATTTTCCACAACAACGACATTCTAAATAATCAACCAGCATCGGTTTTCCAGCACCAGTTAATCTAAATCCATCTCTCAATTTCGGTAAGGATTTAATGATTTCTTTTAATTGTTTTTTATTTAATTTCATATAATCTTTTCGGGTGAAACTTCTGCCTTTTCCAACCTCTTTATCCACTCTGTCTAACACTCCTGTCCCGTGTTCTTTTATAGGATTGAGGGATTTAGATGGGATAGTAAAGTCTGCGTCCAGAGTTCCCTTTGCTGAAACGGGGTCAAGAGTAGTCCTTACATTCGTTTCGTTGGATTTAGAACCGTGTTCCTTTTTGTAAGCATCCCATCCAATTCCAGTTGCTTTATTTAAGGTAATAATTTCATCACTATCTCCACCTACATCACTCGCTATTTTACCGCCGAGAGAATGACCTAATGTAATTACATTTTTCTTGCCGTATTTTGCTTCCGCTTTTTTCTGTATATCTTTTGCGTGTTTAAATCTCTTGGTGGAGGACATTTTCCAACCCAACGCCATTTTTAGATTATTTCCCCAGTCCGCCATATCTTTACTCCCACGATGGACTACTACTGCTTTGCCTGTTGTAGCATTATAATATACGGAAACACGCTCACCAGATAAAGAATTATCCCTTACATATCCGTCTATATTCTGCGGTGCTTTGCCTTTGTCTGCGTAAGATGCGTCAAGAAACTCTCTCATTAATTTTGTATTCATTTTTCCTCCGCTCAATTGTTCCATATATTCGGCAGTTTCGTAAGGTTCGTATTCTCCTCGTCCGCTAAACTCATCTCTGGGACAGTTAGGGTCTGCTGAAAATACAGTTCCTTTTTTTCTCAATTTAACTACTTGTCTAATATTCTGGTTCGCAAAATGGAGTATCTTGTCTGCCTCTGGGTCGTATTTATTTTCTGGGTCGGCAAAGCGATTATTACCTGCTTTCTGGGGGTTTCTATCTCCCGAATGGATAATATAAGATAAATCCTTGAAAAGACATTCGTTCATTTTTCCCTTTACATTTTCATTAACATATGTTCTCATTTCTGCTGCTTTCCCTTTCTGGTAAGCACTTGCTCCTCCTTTTTTCTCGGTTATATCCATCTGGATTGCTGGTTGGTCTTCTTTGTCTTGAAATAATACCATTATATATTATATCAACATTAAATAATCATTTATCCCTAAATTAAAGGAAACGAGTAGGCATCATACCTGCGACTAATTGGGTTCTATATCCCTCACCGTGTCCGTCTTTCATATTGCGACCGACACCCATATAACCTGAACCCTCAACTTGGTCTAACATACCATCTATTACACTTTTTACAACCTCACGGTTGGATGGTCTGCCTTTACGGGCGGATGCGGGTGCTTTTGGTTGAGATGCTTTTGTTGCCTCTCTCAACACTCTTTTTGCGTCTTCTTCTGCTTGACGAACAGAGGGGGCAGTAAAGGTTTGTCCCAGACTACCTACACCCATATCTCCCTGTGTTCCCTCTAATCTTTGCTGTAAAACCATTAAATCTCCTTGAATAGAGGATATAACAGAGCGGAAACGCTGTAATACTGCTGGTGCTAAAAATTGGGTGGAAAGTTGGTCTATTTCCAAGACCTCGCTTACAATCTGGTCGTTCATACCAGAAATGGTTTGCTGTTGTTCTACTGGAAAGATGGAAAGAGATGGGACTTCTTGTTCTATATAATTGAGTAGGACTTTGGTGGCGGTTAATACGGCACTTGTTCCACCGATGAAACGGTCAATTGCTTTACTACCCGAACCTTGTGGTGCGGAATGACCGAGTTTAAGTTGATTAGTTATTTCGCTTAACGAACCTAATATATCAACCATCTTCTCATACACGAAATTATATTTGTCTTGAATGTCGCCCTCCACTCCAAGTGTGCTTTCTGTTCCTCTGTATTGGCGTTTTAAGTCGCTCATTATCTTCTTATTAACACGACGATAAGAGTTCAACTCATCTGCGTTCGGTTCTAAAAATTGAGGCATTATATAATAAACAAAGATTATATAATGTCTAAATGTATTTAATAAAGACCGTGTTGTTTAACATATTTACTTGCTTCAATCATTTTCATACCTTTATCCTTCATTACTTTCTTAACGATTTCTGCTCTTTTAGCACGACCTCCTCCAACTGCTTTTACAGCATCTTTTACATTTTTACCGACTTGTTTTTTGGCGGATTTCTTGGCGGCATCAAGAGTGTCTTTGAGTAGTTCCTTTGCTGCCGCTTTACCTCTTTTGGCGACTTCTTTTACGGCAGTTTTACCCATCGCTTTTGTAGTAGCAATAGCATCTTTAAGATTAACGCCACCCTTGACTGCTGCTCCGTGATGAACTTGTCCGTCATCTCCTAAATAAGCACCGACGACAGCACCACCTTTGCGTCCTTTCTTGGCGGGTAGTCTGCGTCCTGCTCTTTCAAGGAACTTACCCATATTGAAACCCTTACCGTATTCTGCTCTACCTGCCGCCATCATTAGCGGAATAGCAATAGGGGCAATATCTTTTGCTACATCCATCGTCCCAGTAAATCCTTTCTTAAAACCTTTTCCAAAGTCTTTCCAGAAAGAACCGCCACGAAACTTTTTCATCGCTTTCTCAATCATCTCAATCTTATCACCAACTTTGGGACAAGGACGACCTGCCGCCATCATTAGAGGGACAGCAATAGGAGCAACTTGTTTTACTACATCAAGAGCGTCCTTAAAGAAATCTCCACCGACCATTTTATTACGGAATGCTTTTACACGGCGAATATCGTATTGAGAACCTCCTTCGGCAGTAGGGAATACTGTTTTGTAAAGGTCGTATGCCTCCTTACCAGTCTTGGCGACATCAAGAGCAGATTTAGCACCTTTGCTTACACCTTTGAGTGCTTTTCCAAGATTGAACTTTTTACCGCCAGATGTAGCACCGCCCGACGATGCCGCCATTAAGGGAGCAATAACCGCCGCAGTTTGGGCGGCAGATTTTCCCATATCAAGAACATCTTTCGCACCTTTGGTGAAATCGCTAAACTTGAACTTACCTCCCTCAACCGCACCATCTACACCAGCGTAGCGATTACCTCCTGATGAAACCGCCATTCCAGCGTTCATATTTAGAGGAGGGTATGCTGGGGAATTACCGTTAAGAATGTATTTACTGGGAGCAACACCTCCAACCATAGGAACTCTGGCGACTTTCTCGGGTTCGTGGAAACTATCGGCATTCCTAAATCCCATAGGACTTGGGTGATACTGATGCTTGTTGTAGTTAAAGTTCTTATCCTCCATTTCTCTCAACTCTTTCACAAGAGCGTTGTTATACCTCGTATCGTAAGTGATATTTGCTTGGGGCATCTTTATATAAATAGAGGAGATTTTAATTCATACACATATTAAATAATTAATATGTCTATCTAAATATTCTATTTTTATTTTCCTATATATCCTGATTTTTGAAAGAGTGTAGGGTGTATAGTGTAGGGTCTATTTTCATTAGTTATTTCAATCCATCTCTGGACGAACCTTTCTAAATAAAAGATTTACAAGACCCTACACCCTACATCCTTACACTAATTTAATTAACGGCACATATCGGCAAGACGAGAAGCACCACCAGAAGTAGCACCGCCGCTTGGAACTCCGCCAGAAACAACGCCTCCTCTTTTCTCACAAAAGCGTTTGACGATGCCGTGAAGGGGCATATTAAGCATATTACCACCAACCATACGGGAGATTTCAGCAGATTTCATAGCGGATGCCTGTTGCTTGGATTTAGCAGATAAGCACATCTCCTTTGTAATAATACCAGTATAAATAGCACTTACGCCCTGTTGAGTTGTTAGAATACCGCTATTGACTGCGATACAACAGATTTCGGGGGTGATATTAGCACCGCCAGAGGCAGAGATGGTATTGGTTGCTCCCATTTGGAATTGGAAGTTGTAATTACCAAGAGAACCGCAAGTAATATAATCGGGAAGTGATAAATCGTAAGCGGGGTTGATAATAAGAAGAGAACCAGTTGTATTTACAACAGCACCAGTCCCGACACCACCAACAGCAACATCAGCAACACCGCTAAACTCACGCCAAGATTGGGTTGAACCATTCTTAACAGACATACGCCAAAGGTCGTAAGCAGAAGCAGATGAAAGAAGACCAGACTGGTTATTAAGATTGATGCTTACATTATTAATAGTAAAGAAGGCATTAGCATCAGCAATAGTCATAGCACTCATAGGTTTTCTTACAGAGATGACGAAAAGGTCGGGGATTTGATTGATTTGAAGATTGGAACTGGTAAGGGCAACGGACGCTTGGGGAGCAACTGCGGTGGTATTAGCAGATGAGGTCAAGTAGCGGGGGAAGTCCATATAAGGCACAACATTCTTGGTTTCAATTAGGTCGCTGGGTTGAGTTGAAAGGAACTTTAACAACATAGCGGGGTTGGAAGGTTGGTTCATTACACCTGCGATTTGAGTTGTAGAGGTGAAACCGTTGGGGTTGGCGGCAGTTCCAAGAGCAATAGAGGTGATGAAACCAGTAGAACTGCTAAATAATCTCTTACAAGTAGCATCAATATTGAAAGTGAAAGTCATATTATTAATGCCTAAAAGACCCTGTAAATTATATTCTGGGTCGCCGAAGATGAAGGGAGAAAGGAAAAGAGGTTCAGCAACGATGGTGGAAACCTCAATCACCCAAGTATCACCAGCATCAGTAGATACTAAACTATCATCAGTTCCACCAGCGGCGAGGGTATGGACTACATTAAGAGAGATGGGATGAGAACCACGAGGCACTTGGTCTATATCGTAAGAAGCATTAGCATATCCAGCAAGAGGATTGTTATTTGTTCCTACACCATCAGCATATCGGGCGTATGCTTGGTCGGGAAGACTGGGAGTGGTGGAGTTGAAACGGTATAACTCACGGGAGTTATTCATTCTCAAAAGAGAAGGGAGAATATCTTGAAGATTAACAGATACGGCGGTATTGTTAATTTGGGCGGTTGCGGTCGTCATTAGGGAAGCAAGAGGGAATGCTTGGAGAGCGTCGGTTGAACCATAGTTAAATGCTAATGTTCCTGATGGGACATTTGCGGCAGTAAGGGTAAAACTTATACCAGAAGTGATAAGTAAATCTCTACCTATAACTACATTTTCACTTGGGACTTGAATTGAGTAGATTAGGGAGGAATTGGATGCGGAGGTCGCTGGAAATCTTTGAAAAGTGGTTTGGGAAGCACCAGACTTGACGGCGAAATCAAGGTCGCTGGTAATGTCGCCAATCACACTATCTCTAACTAAAACAGTTTTAAAGTCGCTCATCTTTATAATATATACTACGAAAATAAATATTATAAAATTGTAATAAATTGGTTTCTCCTAAATCTAAACTCTATCGTTCGTATCCGCTTTTCTATTGTATTTCCCCTTTTTCAAGAATGCTACTTTAATTGTAATTGCCTCGCCACTCGCCAATCTAAAAGGATTTAATTTGCCGAACTTATCTCTCCAAAATACTTGAATATCAATATTGCTTAATGGTCTATTGCCGTAAAGAGTAATGAGGCGATATTCACTTGTAGGATTATAAACAAGATTGGGTTTGTATTGTCCTGTATCACTCACTAAATCTGTAATCACATTAGCGAAATCACTATTATTACCTCCTAAAACTAACTCTTGGGCGTTATTATAAACTACGGGTGTTGATACTTGATTTGGTTGAATGGGTAGGGTATTGGATGTAAATACTAAACCTACGATGGGAGAGAAATTAGCAATCGTGCTATATTCCTGATAAACCTGAACCGAAGTCCAAGTTGAAGGAATTGGAGCAGTAGGAACTGGGAAAGGAGTAATTGTTCCATTATCAATACCGCCAAAATTAACGGGGTCAAAGCGGAAGTTCTTTCCGTTAAGAGAGGTTTTATACCCTAAATATTCCGTAGGAAAGGATGGGAAAAGTCCGTAAAGAGGAGCATTAAAATACAACTGGATTGGACTGTATCCTGCTGGTGGAACTGGATAGGTAGATGCTGGGAAATAAGTGCTATAACCTGCTACATCAAAATAGAGGACGGCACTATCGCTACTACTGTCCCAAGTCATTACTGGTGCGAAATCACTTGGTAGAGTAAGACCTGCGGCGACAACAGCGGTGTTTAGGGCGGCGTATGCTACTTGTAGGGCGGCATTTACCAGTAAAGGTAGGACTGAATAGTTATATATATTATAATAACCTGTTAGATTGTTCTGTATTCCGTTTGTTGTTGCGTTTGGTGCGGGTGGTAGAACAGCAGACTTGTCTTGCGGGTAATATCTTAAAAAGGTTTCGCCTGATGAATAGACTGTTGAGGTTGCTGGGTCAGTCCATTCAAGACTACAAGAATAAATTGTTAAATCTCTGTCCGCTTGGTCGGGTTGGATACTTGGGATAAATACTGGGAGTGTTCCAGTTTCAACCGTAAAGCGTAAGATAGAAAGGTAATAGTCTTCTGGGTTCATTACGAAAGGACTGCTTCTTTGCTCGTTAAAGTAAAATACGGGAGGTTCAGTCGTAGTGCTTTGTAAGTTGCTTACCGTAATATCAAAGTAAATCTGGTCGGGACTTGCGGCATTTTTAAACGGGTTTAATTGCGACATCTTATAATATATATACATATAAAAATAGTGCTAAATGTTCCAGATTAAAAAGCGTATCCTGCCTTAATGATTATAGGCATTTCATATCTCTTTGGAACTTCTCCATCAAGGTTGATTGTTCCTGTATATGCTGTTGCTCCTGTTTGTCTGGTAAGCATATTGGGGTTGGTCTGCGTAGGGGTGATGCCTTTAATACCTGCTACTGGGGTGTTATAGGGGACATATTGGCGGGTAGTGGTGGATGTATTTGATGAACCGCCTGATGTATCATTATCCGCCACATTACGGGCAGAATTAACGGAACTCGTCCATACGGTATTTGTTGCCTGTATTCCTGTTGTTCCATCGTAAGTTGGTAGAGAGGGCATATTTGCCTCTGCTAATGTAAAAGAAAGATTTGCTGTTCCAGCAGCACCAGCATCTACCGTCCCTGTATTTGTTCCTTTATAAAGGGGTAATTTACCGTCGCTTTGGGTTGCTGTTCCGCCGATTGTAGAGGGTAATAGGAAATGGTCTGCGTCGCTTGGTGTCCCGAACTCATCTCCAAGAATATTGTAAAGTAGTGGATAATCTGCGACTAATTGTTCGCTTCCATCACATATTAACCATCCATTAGGAGGTTGAACGACCCCATTTGTATCGCCACACCAAAAGGTCATTACGCCGATGGGAATTGGGTAATCTGCTTCGCCTAAACTATTTGCTGAACTCATTATAATATATACATACATTATTTTATAATGAAAAAACCGAGATTATTAATTAGTGTAGGGTGTATAGTGTAGGGTCTATTTTAATTAGATTATATTTATATCACCAACCCAACCATCTTAAATATAAATGTTTCAAGCACCCTACACCCTACATCCCTACACTAAATTAAACAATAGGGATTTGTTGTAAAATTACACAATTAAGATTGACCCCAGCATTAGCGACATCTTGAATATCAATCGTATCTCCCGCTGGAATATTCAGTCTTAAAGCGAGTTGCTGACCTCCCAATTGGGGATTATCTGCTCTAATCCAACCTGCTTGGGGAATTATTCTATTTTCACTATTAAATGCTTGTCCTGCTTGACCTAAAATAACTGGAATGGGGAAAGCACCAGCAGAGGAGGAAATCACCTCAATAGACGCTCCACCAGAGCATATCCAACCGCCAAGATTAGAACCATTATTCGCACCAATTCCTACAATCCAACCCTCAAAGACAATAGGGTTGTTGTCGTGGTTATTTATACCAGCGGGTAATCCCTCTTTGAAAATTAAACTATCACTATCGTTGAAACGGATTAAATCACCATCGTTGGAACTATCCCAACCCGTCCCACCAAAGGTAAAAGGTAAAACGGTCGCATCAAGTCTTTTATTTACCGTAGTAGAGCAACCAAAAGCACTTGGAATAACACCTCCACCGATAAGAGTATTTGCCTGTAATACACCATCACGACCCGCACCCTGAATATCAAGGATGTTTAATTCACCTAAACCAGAAGTGGGAGGGGCGGCAGTTTGATTTAATAAAATAGCACCACCAACAGAGGCATCAATAATACCACCCGTAGCAACAGAAATACTCGCACCTGCTTTTACCTCCATTAAAGCACCACCAGCGAGTTCTTGTCTTGCTCCATTTTCAGTTGTTAAAGTCTGGGTTGCTTGGTCGTAATCAAAATAAGTGTTGGAAAGTCCAAAGTTCTTAATTTTTAAAGAGGCAGATGGAGCAAAGGTAATCTCTGTTCCTCCTACACCGAAAGTAGTAGCGGACACTCCACCGTGAGCGAAAAAACCGTTAGAAAGAAGGTTTCCAGCGGGGTCATTAGCAATTGTATTGGCGGCAAAAGAATTAACATTATTAATATTCTGTCCTCCACCATCAAGCGTAGCAACCATCGGGTTTTGAACGCCTGAACTACCAGCAACAGTATCTACATATAATTTCGTCGCAGCGTCAGCATTCGCAGTAGGGACACCGAGAGATGATATTTTATTATTTCCCATCTTAATCTCATTACCGAGTATAACACCATTACCCGCAGAACTCTCAAAGATAGTATCTACCGCAATAGAATTAACACCCTCAATATTATTACCTCCAAGTTGTAGGAAAGGACAATTTACATTAATATCACTTGCTCCACCACCAGCACCCACCAGAGTATTTACATTATATAAAGACGCACCTTGTAGGTCAATATTGTCGCCGAAATAAACGAAATCATCAAGAGCATTAAAGAGAGTATTATTATTAAAATTAACATCACTCGTGGTATTAATCGCACCACCCACCGTTGTAGCACCAAGACTATCGGTTTGAACGGCAAAAGCATTCTTGACTGAATTGGTGGTTTGAAAATCAACATTATTAAGAAAAGCAATATCGGGGAATGTAAGGGTTGCTATTTCGTTTGCCTGTAAGGATTTTGTATCTGTATCAAGAGCATATAACCCGCCCTCTACTCTCATATTTCCTGTTGTCTGGACGGTATTAAGGGTGAGTTCGGCATTTTGATACACTAAAAGATGGTCTGCTGGAACAGCACCAGAGGCGAACTGGAAAGTAGAACCGTAAGAACCAGCACCTCCATTTTGTCCTTGATTTTGGAATACAGCGAACTCGCAAGTAGCACTTGGAGTGAAACAAGTAAAGGACAGCGTATTCACCCCGCCACCAGCAATATCCTCACCGTAAGTAATCTGCCCGAATACTGGTGTATCACTTTCGGCAACATTATTTAACACGACGATAGTTGCTTTATCCTCATACGCCATTATACTAAAAAAGACTTGGTGTTTCAATCCACTATCTAATGCCCGAAGGACGCAAAGAGTAGAACATTCAGCATCGGCGGCGACTGGGACTTGTGCTATTTGATACTTTCCTGTCCCTGTATTTGTAATTGCTCCTAAATTATTATAATAGGGAGCGTCTGTTTCGTTAAAATTAGTTGCCGTCAAGAGGTCGGCGGCGGACACTCTATTAGCGGTCATCGTTGTTCCAGCAAAACTAATAGCATTCACCGCATCTACATTAACAATATCGTATCCTCCACCGTTTAAATCACTCGTCATCGGGTTAGATACAGAACCACCACCACCACCGCCACCTGCGGCGATTAGTGCTAATAATTGGTTGTATTTTTGATTTAACTGATAATAAGAACCACTCATTTATATTATAGGTAGATAAAATAATCTTAATATATTATATATAAAAATGTGCGATAAAGAAGATTGTAAGTTTATAAACATTATAGGACTAAATGATGAAGGCGAGAAAGTAATAATCCATTACAACGATAATTTTGATGTAATCTACATTCAACACTCTAATCCAAAAGAAGATATATTTAGGGGTTTTTGCCGAGAATAATAATCTATATATAATCTATAATGAGCGTAAAACACTTTGACCCCTTTGAGTTTAAACCTGATATTTCAGCGTCATCACGGAAACTATATACATTCAATCTTACAAAATTGAATAATGGAAAAGAGATTAAAAATCTAAACTTTTTAGGAAAACCTGAAATAATGGGAAAATTGGAAAATCTAAAACCCAACACTAAAAGAACTTATATAATTGCGATTGTATCCTCCTTGAAAGACCGTCCAGAAGCAAAATATAAGAAACTGTATAACAAGTATTACGAGATGTTAATTGAGGTAAATAAAGATTTAAAAACCAACAACACCAAGACAGAGAAACAAGAGGAGAACTGGATGTCCCAAGACGAGGTTGCGACCAAGTGCGAGAACCTGATGGAGATTGTCCCCAAGATACAAGGTAAGCGTAAATTGAGTGAGGCAGAATACAAGGAACTCTTGGACGCTGTTATTCTTGGACTATATTGCCTACAATCACCCCGTAGGAACAAAGATTATACAGATATGTTGATTGTAAAAGGTGTCCCTGACGAAAAAGAATATAATTATTTAGATACGAAAGGAATGAAATGGGTATTCAATAATTTCAAGACCCAAAAGACTTATAAACAGCAAGTATTAGATATTCCCGATGAACTCCAAAAACTCATCAAGGTATATTTAAAGTTCCATCCCAACGCCAAAGAAATAAAGAAAGGACAACCCGTTCATTTTCTAATGACCTACGACGGTAAGGAGATGACCTCCTCTACTGAAATGACGAGAGCATTAAATAAAATATTCGGTAAAAAGGTGGGTTCATCTCTCTTGCGAAATATTTATTTAACCAGTAAATATGGAGAACAAGCAAAAGAATTAAAAGAGGACGCAAAGGAAATGGGAACAAGTGTAGATACGGCATCAAAGCATTACATCAAGCACGATTAAATAGTTATTTTAAAATAATACCAAAGACCCTCTGCCGTCCAATATTTAAGAAACCATATTAACATATCAATTATCATCTTATAATATATAGTTATAATAAGATGAGCGAACCTACGAATAAAGCATTATATAACAAGGTCAAGCAAGAAGCAGACAAAAAATACTCTAAACCCTCTGCTTATAAGAGTGGTTGGATTGTAAAAGAATACAAAGAACGGGGTGGGAAATACAAAGGTAAGAAACAGAAAGACGGACTGACCCGATGGTTTAGAGAAGATTGGGAGGATATTGGAAAACGGGATTACCCTGTATATAGACCCACAAAAAAGGTTTCCAAAGACACACCACTCACGCCCAGCGAGATTGACCCCGATGACCTGAAAAAACAGATTAAATTAAAACAGAAGATAAAAGGTAAAAGCAATCTCCCGCCATTTAAAAAAATATCCAGTAATAGTATAATGCCGAGAACATCAAGACCGCCATTTCCATTCCGTATATCTGGGGGTTCTAACAACCTCACCGATGATTTCCTTGCCGAAGCAATCGCAGATGGATTAGTTAATGTAATCACTCCACCTGAAACACCACCTAACGATGGTTATACAACACCAACCAATCAACCTATTCAACCTACCAATCCTAACCCTCAACAAGGCGACAACCAATCGCCACCTAACGACGGTTATACTACACCAGTAGGTCAAGACATCGCCGTAGATATGGGAGTTCCAATTCACCCATCACACCACCCACAACACGCACCAGCAGCAACGAACCAAGCGAACCTTTTTCCAACATTCGCACCTCCCCAATTAGCACCACCTTTGATGCCCTTTGAACCTCCTGCTGGTTCTACTTTCACACCTATCGCACCTGCTCCTCCGTCTGGTAATAGTGATGGAGTTGTAAGACCTGTCGCCAGATATGGAGGTAGTATAATGCCGATGGAGGATAATTTCTTTTTCCCACCCAGAGATAGAGATAGACGCTACGCTCACGAACATTATAACTTGGTTATTCCCCACCACAAAGTTTTAGGAATGTCGGTTTAGATTTTTTTATCTCTATATAGATTATAATGAGTTCCTACCCAGATAATTTAGAAAAACCTGAATTAAAGAGAGATATTAAACTCTCCACAGAACCTTTACCCAATATGGAGAACGCTACTTTCACCATACACAATCACGATACTACAACAGAAAAGTTTATAATTGCTTACGATGTTGCGGGTAATGCTATTGAGTGTTCTATTGATGAAATCGTAAATAATAAATACAGACCGAAACCTGATTTTGGAATTACAGAAGTTCCACCTACCCAAGCACCAACACCACAAGAAGAAGGACGCACCAGAAGTGGTAAGTGTTTCCGTATAAGTCCCCAAGAACTTACAGCGGAGATGTTGGAAACCCCGTCATCCCATCGCCGAGCAACCCTCGCTTCTCTCCATTTTGATAATTAGTGTAGGGTGTATAGTGTAGGGTCTATTTTCATTAGTTAATATTTATAACAAGACAATCAATCTTATTATAAATAAAGTTTCCAAGCACCCTACACCCTACATCCCTACACTACAATCATATCATTCTCCAACTCCATATTCCAGCATATCCATATTGTATAAAATAGAGAACGACTATCGTGTCCCTCATATTTCTCAAAGTTTATCTTTTCACTCGGCACTATCAGTTGAAACTTACCGTATTTATCTTGGAGTTCTTTAAAATATTTCGTATGAATAGTAGTCGTAGGAAATAACAGAGCAAAAGGAATGCCGTTGTCGCAAAGTCTTTCCATTATTTTCCTTTTAAGATTGGGAATGCTCTTGATTTTATAAGGTGGATTATCTACCACTACTACATCATCATACATCGTTTTCCAGAAATCCTCCTCGTAGTCAATTGTCCTAAATCCATTATCTCGCATACATTTCCCCGAATATCCGTCATTAAAAAAGGGCAACCAATACATTTTATCTTTATTCAACAAGGGTGCTATTTTATCCCATACTGGTTTAGGTGTATTCCAGTCATTATCCTCTGTATGTTTCCAACCTATTTCGTTATTCACGCTCATTTAGATTATAGTTAGATTAAATTATTCAATATATTTCGCAACAACCCAGTCATTCGTTTTCCGTTTCTGTCCTTTGGGTGTATTCTTATCTCTCAACTTTTCCAATTCTGCTTGGAATTGAGGTAGAGTATAACCCATCTGTCCCAAGTGTCGCCTCATCGCAACAAAGCGTCCGCAAGTCTGTATTTTAGGTGATAATTTCTGTAATCGTTTCTTGTTATAAACAACTGTAAATCCGTCTTTCTTTGCCTTATCAAGAAGTCTGGTTAAATCGTTGGTTGCCTGACCTAATATCGTCCTAATCATACGAGGAATAAACCTCCAATCTGTATCCCATTTCGCACCGTAAGAATTGAAATATTCTATTGTATTTCCAAAGCGGAACAGTCCTACAAAATGACCGCTATTAAGTTTATCCTCTATCAGTAAGACCTTAAAACTATCGTCTTTGGGTAATAGTTGCTGGATACTATCGTAATCACTTAAATCACTATACTTGATAATGTCGCTTGGATTAATACCTAAATATTTTTCTAAATCAAAGTTAGTCATCGGTTCAGTTATTCTTTTCTGTATTTCTTTTTCACTCATTTATATTATACAGAGAGAATAAAAAATAGCGATTTAGATTATTTTGCGGAATGTTTAGGAGAAAATAAAATCTGTATAGTATATAGATATGGTAAATTGGGAGAACTCATACAAATACGGCAAGAAGCAAGAGCATATTATCTTACCCTTATTACGCTCTCATTTCGGTAGAGAAATCACGCCAACAGAAGGCAGATATGCTAAATATGACTACTACGATGAAAACTACAATTACGAAGTTAAATCAAGGACAAACAAGATGAGAGCATATCCAACAACGATGATTACCAAGAATAAGACGGAAGGAAGTGATAAACCTGTAATACTAATTTTTAACTATAAGGACTGTCTTACTTATATTGAATATGATGAGGAGAAGTTCAAAGACTACGATTGCGAACAATTTAGTAGAGCGGGACAATCTTGGGACGAGCAACCCCATTTATACATTCCAATAGACCATCTCTCCGTTATTGAAAGTTATTAGACCCTGAAAGATTACATCAGCAATAATGTAATTTTTTGTAGAAAAAAAAATTGAAGTAGATTTATTTATTATTTCTATAAGCATTAAAATAACAAAATGACTACGATTTACGAAGAAGAACCCTGTGTAGAGTGTGCTGGAAAGGTGGAGATGGGAAATAAAGGTTGGTGTGAGGAATGCCGAGATGGTGAAGGTGTATGCGACACTTGTGGAGATAAGGCAGAGGAAGGTAGTGGTGATTGGTGCTACGACTGTCGTGAAAAAGACGAGTGCCGATGCTACACCTGTAAGGAAATCTGTGTAGGATGTGAAACAGATAGAGATTTAAATGCTGTCTGTCTGGGATGCTTTAAAAATTAAAAAACGCCGAAAAAAAAATTGAAGTAGATTTAGTAGAACTTATAGAAGTAAATAAATAAAAGTATTTAATCTTGAATTAAATAAAAAATTGAATTAAAATATACTTAACCTTTCTGTAAGCAATAATGACGAAAATGAACGCAAATCAATTGAAAGCAAACGACAAATACCATCTTGGTATGATTAAGATGAAAAGTAAGATGTATATGTGGATTGAAAAGGGAAACATTTACGATTGTAGTAGTGGTCGCTCCATCAAACCTGCTACGATGAAAGGTTTTGTTGAACTTGTAGGCATCAGTAGCAAGGACTTTGCCCGTGTCTTTATCAGTCTGCCTGATGTGGTTGAGATTGGTGGGATTAAGGCGACGGGAGATTTTGATAAGGAGAAATTGTTGGAGCAAGTGTGGAGTTGTATGTAGATAAATTAGATTAATTACAAAAAAAGAAACATTAGATTAAAAAAACAAAGAAAATACAAAAATTAGATTAGAATACTTGATTATTCTTTTTTAATTTAGATTATTACAATACATATATAGTAATAATTTTAAAATTATTACTTGAAACAATCTATTTTGATACTTTTTGATATAATCTATATATAATGTATTGAAATAATCTAATATACACTAATTAAAGTATTGAAATAATCTATATTTTTGAAAAATACACGAACCAAAATAAAATTGAAGTTGAAAATACAATTAATATAAGACTTATATAAGTAAAGAAAATGGAATATATTGAAGAAAGAATTGAGAGAGAAATTAGAGAAGGAAATAGAGTTAGTTGTGCTGGTTGCGGGTGGAGTAATATGTTGGATGATGATGGTGATGATGCCTACTCGGTGAAATGGTTTTCTTTCAACGACCCCGATGTTTATTATTGTCCTGCGTGTAGCGAAATCTGTGAATGTGAGGGTTGTGGGGAAACGGCATTAAAGAAAATTACCAGATATAGAGATTTAGTCCAACCGAAAGGTTGGAGAATGATTAGAATGTGTATCTGCCCTCCCATTTTCGTCTGTGGAGATTGTATTAAAAAAGAAAGAAGGGATATGGCGAGGTGGGAGAGAAGAGAGAAGAGAGAAAAAAAGAAAAATGAAAAAAAAATTGAAGTTGATAATGTAGAATAAATGATTTCAATATAATAGAATGGAATATCTTGGAGATGGTAAATACGATTTTGAAGGTGAAGTATATAAAAGATGTAGCAAATGCTTACTACTGACCCACTACTTTCCCACTTATACTGATTGGGTATTAGTTGAAAACCCTGATGGTTTCCCTAACCCCACCCATATACCAGTAAAAAAGAAAAGAGATTATTGTTTTGTATGTTTAAATGGGAGAGGAATAAGGTTTCCTGAAAATGAATATAATTAAATAAAATAAATTAAATTAAAAATATTTTTTTACCAAAAACACCGATTAAAATAAAATTGAATTAAAATAAAAAATTGAAACAGATTTAATGTAATACTTATATAAGCAAACTAAATTGAAAATGACTGAAATGAAATGCGTGAAATGCGATGCGGTGAATGATGGCGAAGAGAAAGGTTGGTTGTCCTGTGAGTGTATGGGTGATTACTGCCCCTCTCACGCTCCAACTAATTCTTGTAATGGCGGTTGCGATTGTGATTGCGAATGCTGTGATTACGAGGATAATTGTGAGTGTTCGTTTCCCAAGTTCGTTATTGAAGACGGGATACAATCCTGCTCCTGCTGTGGATTGAACGACCATTACAAGAATGGTGTGGTGGAGGATTGGAGCGATGATGAGGAGTAAAATGATTAAAAATGAATTAAATGTTGTTATTGTATAAAATTGATTTACTTTTTCCAAAAACTTATATAAGCAACAAAAACACTTAATATTATTTAATCTTGAATTAAGTAATAAAATTGATTTAACTTTTATTAATCTTTCTGTAAGCATTAACAAGACAAGAATAATGCTCCCTGTAATTGACGGACACTTTTGGGTGGAGAGGAATGGAAAGATTTTGGATACTCATTTTCCTTACTACGATATGATTAAGATGTATCACGGTTGTTGTGGAGAGATGATGTATCACGAGGCGGACGACTTTACCCAAAAACTAATGATTACAAGGTTCAAGAGAGAACTAAACAAGGTTGGATTGTGCGAGGATGATTACCTCCATCTTAAAAGTGTGATTTACGACGGTAAGGCGGTGATGAATGAATGTTATTATAACTCCCTGTTGGCGATGAAAGAGGGAGATAGGTTGGTGTTCGGCAGTCTTGGATGGAAGAAGAAGGACGGAAGTGGCGTATGGTGGGAATACGGAGGCAAGGATTACAAGGGCATCAAAGCGTTCTTGAAATGAATGATTTAGGGATTTTAGATTATTTAGGATTGATTTTGTAGTATATACTTTAAAATAAAATAAACAGAGTTTTTTTAATGTAGCACTATTATATAAGAATGAGTTTAGAAAACAGTTGTGCTAATCCCGCATTCCCTTTGCCTATTGGTTCATTAATGCCGTATATGGGTCTTGCCGACAGAGTGCCTCCTACTTTTTTAATATGTGATGGTCGTGCCGTAAATGTTGCTGACTACCCCGAGTTATATAGGGTTTTAGGCGATACTTTCAACGGTAATGGACTTGTTAGTGAGGGTGAGTTTTTACTACCCAAATTAAACGACCAAGAAACCTATTTAGTGCCTAATGGAACACTTAAAACTGACCCAACCCAAGCAAACGCTATTTTAACTCCCGTTTTACATTCCAGCGATGATATACCTGCTCTTGCCGCAACCAACATCCCAATAATGTCCCCTGCCGCATTTACACCTACTTATCCCGACAAACAAGTAGGATTGGTAGGTAGAACACTCAACGCTCGTGGTGATTATCCAGGTGGTCGTTATTACGCAACAGACAGCACGGGGTCAAATACTCCCAAGATTGTTGCTCTTAATTCCAGTAGTGAAGGTGGTTGTTTTTGTAGTATGACGAGTGCTGATTATCAATATGTTAATCCTACACCCGCCTCTCTGGGAAATATTGATTTAAATGACGACCACCCAGTCCAGTATGGAGGTATGACTTGTATTTATATTATAAAAGCATTTACATCTTACGCTCCATCGGCATCTAAAAATGCCGCCATTACCCAGAGTATTAATTATCAAGTAGCATACAAAAACGATGTTGCCGCCAGAGAAACAGCGGTAGATACTGCTACGGGTGTTGCTGACGCTCAACAAGACGCTCTCGCCGCAGATGAGGCATCTGCTATTGCTGATGACGGGCAAGGTGGAGGGACTGAATACGAATACGCTGATGTTCCGCAGTTGGAGGGTTTTAGAGTTCCACCTACCCGTAATTATTAATTTTAGGAATACTATATTATTATAATCTATCTGTATATTATAAGAATGTCTGCTTTATCTAACGAAGGATTAAACGGTTTCCCTATCCCGATAGGAACTATACTAATGTGGGGTAATAATTCTGCTAAACCCCAACTCGTAAGTGATTTAGAAGAAACTGCTGGGTTTCTCGTCTGTGATGGAAGAGAGTTCGCCAAAAGTGATTACCCCGAATTATACGCTACGCTTGGAGATGTTTATAATGCCTACCCCTCCGCTCCCGCTGCTGGTAATTTCCGTATTCCCAATTTACCTAATCCTGATGGTGCTGGTGGATATAAAGGTTTTCTACTTGGTGGAACATCTGCGGGAACTCTTGTTCCAGACAACGCCCAAACTCCTATTGCCTCTGCTGAAATAACCCTACAAGCAAATCAACTACCTACATTCCCCCTTGATTACGATACTGCTACTCCATACGAGGCAAATGGAACTTATTACTGTATTTCATCCCAGTCGGGCGAGGAAATAAATACAAAGGTTTATTCCAAATCTGTTGTTCTTGTTCGTAATCCATCTGGGGACAAGTTTTTAAGAGATGATGTTAATTATTCCTCTGCTGGTGGTATGGGTAATGATAGTATTGCTCCTCAATTCACTTATACTGGAACTGACCCTCCTACTCCTGTTGATATTACTGCCTCCATCAATCAAGGAACTTTTGATAGTCCTAACTTTGAGATTGTCCCTATTATTCGGGCAAGACCATCCGCCAAGTTCAATCCTTAAATGATTAGTGTAGGGTGTATAGTGTAGGGTCTGTTTTCATTAGTTAATATTATTGCTCCCAACCCAATCACCTTATATTTAAAAGTTATTAGCACCCTACACCATACACTCCCTACATTATTATATAGTTATATATATAATGATGGATAATACTGAAACAAAATGGACTACGGAGGTAGAAGAGTTGTTAGAAAAATTGAGAATAAATTGCGTCAATTTAAGCGAATATCACCGAAAAAGATACTATCATTTCAAAGGATATGGTAAGTATTTTAGACTACCATTAATAATTTTAGCATCTATTAATTCAACAGCATCAGTAGGATTACAACCTTTAATGGAGCAACAAATAATAAGCGGAATTACTTGCCTAATTGGTATGTTAATGGGTATAATAGGTTCTGTTGAATTATATTTAGGAATACAGAGCAGTATGGAGTTAGAATTAAAACAATCAAAAGAGTTTTACACCTTATCTATTGACCTTTTTAAAATGCTTTCTTTGCGTCGTGAGAATAGAAGTGAAGAGGGCAGAGATTATCTTAATAAAAGATACAGCGATTATATTAAACTCTGCGAAGCATCTAATCTTTTGAGAAGAAAATTACTTATTGATACGCTTACTGAAATCCCACCAGAAACGGTGGATAAAACACCTTTGGGTTCTGTTGGAGAACTACAAGAATACAGAGATGTTCCACTATACAAGCAACCCAGACCATCAATAGAAGTCCATTCTGGGGATATGATGCCTCCAAGAGAGTTGGACTTGAATGACGAAACAAATGAGATGCTTACTCCAACTGGCGAAGAACATTTATAAAAATAAAAAAACATATATACACTTTTTTATTTTTTTGTAATTTAATATTGTAATTTTTGTAGTAGAATTGTAATTTACGGGATGGGGATTTCACCGATGCTGATGTTCGCCTTACAGAAATCCTCCATCAAAGCAACCTTGATGACCTCGTATCTAATACTCTTGGCGAGAGGGTCAAATATGGGTCTTACACCACGCTCAACGCAGAGTTCAAACCATCTCATCTTGACGATGTTGAAAGGTTCGTAGTCCCAATACCACATATTTCCAGACTTGTCGCCCAACAAATCCATCACTTTACGCTGGATTATCTGCTCCTCACCTGTTCCAAAGTCAAGCATTCCTCCCATTCTGGCGGGAATTACCTTATCCATATTACACGCATCGCAACATTTTCCTCTCTTTCTCAAAGGAGCGGGATTGTTGCCCCACTTGGAGTTGAGAAACCCTTTACAAAGGCAACATTTTCCGCATTCCTCTTTGGGACGGTAGAACTCATCAGTTCTCGCCCAACCCTCCTCAATCTGCTTGATGTAAGGCATCATCGCCTCGTGAGTGAGGACATTATCAACGACAAGAGTGTTAGTTCCTGCCGTGTAAATCTCGTTAAGTGTCTTGGTGGTGTTGGTAGTTGTCGTCATCTTATTATTAGTTGTCGTTTTCGCTTTATATAGTTTAGAATATACTTATATAATTTATCAATTTTTTAAATCAATTTTATATTTAATTATTAAATAAATAATAAATGTCGTCAAAAATGGATGAAAATGATTAAAAATTGAATTAAAAAAAAAATTGAAGTGTATTTATATAAAATTGATTTACATTATCTAAATACTTATATAAGCAATCTAATTAGCAGAATGACTGAATACTACAAAGATTTTAACGACGAACAAGGCGAGGGTGGTTCTACCAGACACGAAATAACCTTACACCAAGAATATTTTGAGTTGGATGATAAGGAACAAGAATACCATATCCTCACCAGCACCAATCCAACCGAGATTGCGTGTATGGATTGCTACGGAATGTTCTGCCTTGTTGCCTTTATTGGAGATGGTAATACGCACGAATACGGCGACGAGGATTTTGGAAACGCAATTCGCTCACTACACCGATACGAAAAAACAAAGGTCGTTGATGGTGAGAGTAGTGAAAAGTATTCTCTTGAATTGAGAGAAAGAGAGGAAAGTAGGCGTTGGTTTTACGAGTTTTGTAATGGTGATTGGGATGAGGCAGAGAGGCAGGTTAATAATGACCCCGCTATTCGTAAAAAGTTCTACTCGTATGTTTCTTACTATTGGAAAATCGTAAGTGATTTAATCCTTTCAAAGGTAAGAAACCAGACCTACGATACTTGGATTGCTGGTAAGCGAGATGAGGTTGCCGATTTCTTGGAGAAAGGAATTGCCGAGAATAAAATTAACGAACAAAAATACAACGCATCTTATAAAAATTACAAACAGACCTACGACTTTATTGACCTCATCGCCAAGTATTACCTTTCTATTATTAAAATCTCGGCGGAAACGATTGAAAAGAAAGGGGTTGATACGAGTGTAAAAGACTGGGGAATTGCTAATTTTACAGGAATGGAGAAAAACAGAGTGATTTACGACAGAGAGGGATTACTACATTTCTACCTCAAAACCACCTTTGGATTAGTTGTAATGAAAAAGTTATTCCCCGATATTCCAAAGAGTATGTGAGCGTGTTTTATATTTACCAATATTACAAAAAAAATAATTAAAATCAATAAAAAAGGAGTATCTTACACTCTTTTTTTTTATCTTTTTCGCCATTTTCAACTCCAACAGTCGCAAGGCAATCGGTTCAACCATTTATATAACACTATACTTTTTCTCTTACAAGAGTTATATTAAAGATTTTTAAACATTTTTTCAATTCACCAAGAGTATAAGACCTAAACTGGGGTGGATGTTCTCGTCCAACCCTCTTATAATACTCATCTAAAAACGGGTATATATCCTCTTTTTTTAATTTAGAAAGCAAGTCATCATTATTTTCCATATATATTTAATCTTTATTATAATAGTTCTTGTTAAACGCTTTTTGTAAGTCTGTTAAATTATCAAATAAATCGGTATTATTTCCCCAGAGTAAAGCAGCAGAAAATAAAGATGGCGATGGAATTAGATTATTTATTAATTTATTTTCCGTTTTATTTCCTAAATGTCTTGCTAAATAGGCAGACCTTTTCGCCTTATCCTCGTGGTCTATATATGTTTCTCCTCCTTTCAATCCAAAATGGAATGTCTTTTTTTTATCTCCCTCCCGTATTACAATCTTAAATCGTTTATAAGGTCTTTTAGAGCAAACTAATTCATCAATTACGATAGGCATTATATTATAATATCATATTATATTATAGACAGATGAAACGAAAAACTTTGGATATGGTGAATGAAGAAGTAGAGGATTTAGTTGATGTTTTTTCCCTCAACGGAAAAGTTAGATTAATTGGGAGCAATTCTCTACGGGCAATTCAATATGGTAGTGATTACGACATCTCTACTGAACTCAAAGGAACAACAGGAGAGAAAGTAGCGAAAGCACTACAAAAAGCATACGAGGAAGCAAAGAAGAACCCCGATTACTGGATTACAGATATGAAGGCGGGACACGATGCCCGATTGGTGTATAAAGGTGATTATTCCAAGAAATCTGTTGATGCTTACTTGAAAAGAAACAAGGAACTTATCCCAGCGTCCAGAGCAAGAGCAATCAGGAAAGCAACAGGAGAAGAAGAAATTAAATTAATTAGGGATTTATTTATTTTGAGATGGAAACCAGCAGATATAAAAAGAGGTTGGATTAAAATGATTGACGGTAAGAAACGATGGTTGAAAGATGCTGTATTAGATAAAACAATATTGAAAATAGATTTATTAGGAAAGGTAGGTAATCAATTCGCAGAGGTGAGTGAGAATTATACAGTCAAGACCAAAGATGGTAAGACAAATACCGTGCCTATTACACCCGAAGAAATAGAGGAAGACTTTGAAGATGAGATACAATATTATTCCAGAAAAGACAGTTTTAAAGCGTTAAAACGGTTATTTTCTCTCTTATCTCACGAAGGAGGGAATGAGAAAGCATTAGAGAAACTGGTAGAGTTTTTTAACAGTCAGGTTGGATACTTGAATAAGATTAGAAATGAACTCAAAATCCTCGTGGAAATCTTGGAGCAGGATTTTAGGAAAGTTGATTTTAAAGATGTGGAAGAAAACCTCCAA
>Ga0181394_1000163_pt1 | contig 28481 bp, 31 predicted proteins | sample 17SPOviralmetaG_FD_130123 | JGI IMG/M metagenome (GOLD analysis project Ga0181394, IMG submission 130123) | Marine viral communities from the oligotrophic San Pedro Time Series (SPOT) site, San Pedro Channel, CA, USA - 17 SPOT_SRF_2010-11-23 | ecosystem: Environmental > Aquatic > Marine > Strait...
CTGGGTACTTTAAAGCAGCTACAAAGATTGGAAACTTTTCTGGTCTAGCATTTGTAGGTAGCGTTGAGTATGTTAACACAGAGGATTACCAACTACATAGTACGCTTGGTACCTATCTACAGACACCTATTGGTGGTATCGATACCCGTTTAGTTGTTCACTCAGGAGAAGTAGCGGACACGACGTTTGAGCTTAATGGAGCTTACGATCTAAATTGGTTCGACTTTGTAGATACATCATTGACCGTTGCAGTTGAGAATGGTAATGAAGCTGGTAGCGATCTTGACCAGTATATTACTACACCATCCTTTGTAGTATCTAAGACGGTCAACTTAAACGAACATTTTGATGTTGTTTTAGGTGGGGAGTATGGGCAGACAATTGGTCTCGATGAAGAGATTGATTTCACTCATGTATTCGCTCGCGTAGAAACAGTGGCAGGTAAGTTACCTATTTTCGTTCAATGGAACTGGGTTAATAATAACCTAGCTTTTGAGAATGATTTTTCATCAGAAGGTACTGATGGAAAGTTTGATGGGTCTATTACCGCTGGTGTAGCGTTTAGTTTCTAAAAAACGAAAGTTTACTAAGCGCGGCTGAAAAGTCGCGCTTTTTTTATGCCTTTTTAAATTTAGAGAGTAAATATTTTAGTTATGGAAATCCTAATATACACTGCAGTTTGGCTCGCGGTTAGTGGATTATTTGCAATGCTTTTATTGTCAAATGACCCTTATGCAAAAGCCAAAAAACTTGCTGATATTGCTCTAGAGCGTATCGAAGTACTAAAACATAAGTGGCTTGAATCTGAAAAAGTTGGACATGACATTGGTATGGAAAAGGCCAAGAAATCTTGGAAGAAAAACCATGCAAAGAAATGGAAAGCTAGCAGGAAATAAAGCTGCTTATTAAATTAGAAAATTAGCAAGCCAGTCTCTTAATTGAGGCTGGCTTTTTCTTTGAGTTTTTAAACTCTATAAATAAATATTTTTCTATGACTAAACTAACTACAATGAGAGGGCATACAAACCCCATAAATGAACTAGAGCAAGCCTTAAACGGCTTTTTTAACATCGCACCAGTCTTCCATAATTTGGAAGAAGTATATACCACTGGTGATCAAGTACGATTCGCCCAACGAGAAGAAGGGCTTACTGTGCAAATCGATGTCCCTGGAGTGAAGAAAGACGACCTAGACTTAAAGGTAGATTCGGAGCGAAGAGATATCTATATAGAAGGTAAGAGAACTATCCTAACCAATGATAGTCAGAAAACCCAAACATACAACAGAAGTTTTTCTGTTGGTAAAGAGTATGATCTCAATAAAATAAAATTCGCATACGCTGACGGTACACTTGAAGTAAGTGTTCCTCGAAGAAAAAAAGAGGAATATATTAAAAAGTATACCATTTAACCTAAATAAAAATAGGTCGGAGCATTCAACAAAAAAATACAGGGGTCGGTTGGTGGGAATTTTTTTGGATAAACGCGTGTACGTATATAAATATCTAATATGGTGACGTGTTCAATAAACAGCAATGAATTAGAAATTATTCTAACAAACGATACTCAAAATACTATTTCAGTAGATTCTGCTATAGAGACATATTCAGATGTATTAGAGTGTAAAATTCAATCAAAGGATATTATACTTGAAAAAGTAGATAATTCTATTGTTGTATTAGAGCTTACCATAAACGGTAGTAAGTATGTTACTGAAGCTACATTAGTTGACGATGAGAATTCTTTCATAAAAATTAATGAAGAAACCTTACATCTAGTAAAAGATAATAAATCGGGTAATAATGTTTTAGAAGAATCTGTCGAAGAAGTAGAAGAGGTAAAAGTTGATGAGCTTACTAAATTTTTAGGAGAGAAGATAGAAGACTTTACAAATCAAAAACTCACTGAAAAGGTAGAAGAAATAAAAACATTTAGTTCGAATACTTTATATGAAAATCTAGAGACATTTGAGGAGAAGAAAAAGGATTTATTAGAATTAGTTGAAGAGCAGTTTACCAATGTTGTTGACAGTGTTAAAAGCGATGTTAACAAAAAATTAGATAGGTTTTTTAAGAGAACAGATCTCAATAATAAGACAGCTATTGCTATCGAGACAGATAGACTTAAAGAAGAAATAACTGAAAAGTATAATTCTTTTCTCGCTGAATTGAATAATAAAAAGAAAAATTTAGAAGAAATTAACGGGGATAAAGTAAATCAATTAGTTGAAGATAAGAAAGAAGAAATTACCAACGTCATTAAATTATTTGTCGAGAAAATATATAGCGAATATAAAGAAGAGTTTAATCCTAAACTCAAAAATATAATAACTGAAAATAAAGAATTAAACGAAAAGGTTAAACAGTTAGAAGATATAAAAAAAGATCTTGTAGGTAATAAAGTTTATAGCGAAGATATTACAAGAGCAGAAAATAATTTTAAAAAATTATTAAAGGAGACTAATAAAAAATTTAATAAGGTAAATGAAAAACTAAATCTAATATCTAAAAAGGATAATACAAGATATAACTCTCTTTTAGCGGCAATTAACGATACAGATACAAAAGAGTATGAAACTGTTTTAAATAACAAAATAGAGCAAGCAGAGCTAGGTCAGATAAAAGAAGAGCTTGAACAATCGCTTACTAATAGTATGCAAAATGAAGTTACTTCGCTTAAAAGATATGTTGAGATGAGCTCCGGGGGAGGTACTAATGCTAAGCAATATGCTAACGGTGGTACAATGAACGGTGATTTACATGTGACAGGTACAGTTACAGCTGGTACTCTTCTATCTGCTACTCAAGTAGATTTTGTGAGAGAAACAACTGGGTTTAGCGTTGATGGTGACTTCACGGTAGATACCTCAACATTTAAAGTTGATTCAGCTAATAATCGAGTTGGTATTGGAACCGCGACGCCTGGAGCTGGTGCTATTCTTGGAGTCGATGGTAATTCAAGATTTAGCGGTAACATTACACTACCGACAGCGAATAAAGCGTTAATTAAGGAGAATTGTTATTTTAAATCAGGAGGCGTTAGATTACGGAAAGGGTCTCTATCTGCAGAAGAGATATCAATGCGATACGAATCTTCAGGTGAAACTAATAAAAACTTTGTAATTCAGCAAATTTCCGGCGGTTTAAATAAAGGTCAAATAAAATTTGTACCTAGTCAAGGTGTTTTGAGATTAGACAGTTCAAGAGTTGAACTAGGGACTGCAGGTGATGTTGTAAGAATACTCGGTAATACCGAAATTGGCGTACAACAGACCAGCAACGCTAACATGTTGAAATTAACGTTTGCAGATTCTAGAACAGCGGATCATGGATTACATTTTAAACATAGTGGTACTAATACGCAAATTATACAGATGGGAATGTATGGTGACTATCCCAATGCAGATAAAGGTGATTTTAAGATAACATCTAAAACAGGCACTACCGTTACAGATATGATAACGATAGATAACAGCCAGCAAGGCATTGCATTACATCGAAATACTGCAATAGCAGGTGACCTAACAGCTAGCGGCAATTTAACAGTTACAGGTACAATTTCTGGTCAAGATATAATTAAATCGAGTAGAATCAATGTTAATAGCGGTAAGCTTTATGTTGATGGTGTGGGTACTAACTATTCAGTTAAGATTGGCGCTTACGGGCAAGGTACATTTTTCGGTAAGGAGGGGTCAGTAAACGGCGCTACATTTAGTTTAGGCGTCGGTAGCGCGGGTAAGATAGTTGAAGACATGAGAATCGAAACTTTTGCTTTATCAGGGGCAGGTCTAGTTAATAAATATTCAAACCCTGTGATACTTGTCACTTCACCAGGTACTAACAGATATATAGTACCTGTCTCAATACAAGTTTATAAATCTCAAAGTGGTGGTACTAGGATACCATGGCCTGTAGGTACCGGTGCAACCGCTTTTGGAATAGGTACATTTCAAAATAGTGATAATACTGGTAACTTCCGTGGTTTAACTGCTTTACCGAGAAATACTGCTATCATTGACGGAGATTGGATGTACAATAGAAATCAAGGACCAGACACGACTGTTCAAATTGGTAGTAATAGAGATCTCTGTCTACGAGGATTTAATGATATGTCATCTAATACTAGTACTGATGTAATTTATCTAAAAGTTAGATATATGATAATGTCAGAAGATGGTGATTTTAAATCTATAGCAAACTTACAGGTTAAAGATTCTTAATAGAATAAGGGTGTATAGTTTAAATCTAAGTTTAAATCTATAAATAACTTTATGAGTATGTATTCGATCTTCGGCACAAAAATTCAGCCTAAATTTACTAATGATAGTAAAAATATACTTAAGGTTTCTAGTAAGAAAGAGATATTTTTCGATGTATTCGAATGCCAGCTCAATGGTAAAAATATAGTAGTTGAGAAAACTGGTCAGTATGAAAATACTCCAATAGTAAAATTTGAAATAAAAGATGATGGTAATGTGTTTACCTGCGAAGCTTTACTAGTAATTGATAAGGAAAACGATCTATACCTTAATGAAAATAATTTAGAATTCTCAAAAAATATTAAAGTACCTATAGTAGAAAAAACTATAGTAGAAGAAGTAAAAAAGATCGTACCGACTGATACATTGCATGAAGAAAAAATACAAAATATATCAGATAAGATAGTAGCAGAAAGCGAAGAGAAAGCTAAGCTAATACAAGAAGCTAAGCTTAAAGAATTCGAATTAAAGCAAGAACAGATTATTGAGCAGTCTGAAAATTATCTTAATGGTAAATTTGATAATTATATAAAGGAGAATATTCATACTTTAGTAACTGATTCTAATTTAGTATATGATAAGCTAGTTGAAAATCTTAATAACTTAAATGATGGCGAGATAAAGGATATTTTAGGAGAAAGAATAAAAAGTATTAACGAAGAGCTAAACCATCAACTTAAAAATGAAGTTACTTCTATGAAGAAGTACGTTGAGATGAGCTCCGGTGGAGGCGGTACTAATGCTAAGCAATATGCTAACGGTGGTAAGATGAACGGTGACCTAGAGGTCACGGGGAAAATAACAGCTGGTACTATTGCAGGTGCGACAGAATTAAATGGCGGTACGATTGACGGAGACCTAACTGTAACTGGTAGTATTAGTGCTGATACTATTATTGCTACCACTCTTCTTAGCGCGAACGAGGTAGATTTTGCAACAGAAACAAATAGTTTTACAGTTAGTGGCGACTTTCGAGTTGGTAACAGTGGAGATTCAGCAACTACTACTAATACAAGATTATACGGGCAGACCCTGCAGTATGGACGCGTTATAGCTTATGATGATATACTTTTTGATTCCGGTACTTTTTTCCTAGATTCATCAGAAAATAAAGTAGCTTTCGGTACTCAATCAACGAGTAATATGGTAGGTAAGGTAACGATTCACGGTACAGACAAATCCGGAGGGTTATCTTTTAGTCATACTCAAGCAGGTACTTTTGCGGACCATGTCAATATGTACTACCAGGGCAGTGATACAGGTTCACCGTTTTTAATAAGCCGTGAAGATACTGGAGGTGCTGAAATTGTATTATTCAATACTGGGGATATTAATTTTAACGGTGGGTATGGTGGTGTAACAGATTCAAGCTCATCAACGAAGACCCTCGACGGGGTTGGTATCGGTGTTAACGCTTCTGCTGTTACCGGGGCTAAACCTCAAAATAAATTACATGTATATGAATCTCTCGGTTCGATATACAATAATAACCAAGCCTACTCCGATACCCCATACACTTCCAACGCGCAAGTTCAAATCCAAGCAACTGATAAGACTAATAATCCGACTCAGAGCTTCGGTCAATCACCACAGAGAAGGTTATATTTAGGAGGTGATAATATCTTTGCTAATGAATTAACTATAGGTACTCATGCTAACGGCCTTTCTCAAAATGACCAATATTGGTCTCATACTATACTAGCTGCAAATCCGATTAATTTTAGATCTAGAAATAATTTAGCTCTTAGAGTGTATGACGGTAAGATTGAAGCCATAGGCTCTTCTAATACAAACGGGGCAGTTACTTCTGAATGGGTTACAACAAATTTTTCTAACTCCGATAACCATAAAGAAATAACATCTATTCAATCCCGTGTTAAAACAACAGATAGTAATGCCCAAGACGATTCGGGAGGTACTTTAGTATTTCAAACAAAGCCCGACGGAAACTATCCAGCAGCTGATCGAATGATTATTACCAGTACCGGTAATGTAGGTATAGGTACCAGTAATAATACTGCGAATGGAAAGCTTCACGTTAAGAATGGTAGCGATCATTTACTCGTGGTTAAAACAACTGGTGAAGTTGGCATCGGCACAGCTTCACCAACATCTGGTAAAAAATTAGATGTTGCAGGTAATATTAAAGCTAGTACTGTTAATCTTACAAATGTGCCAGAATTTGCGGATGATACTGCAGCGTCAAGTCTCGCTACTGGAGATGTTTATAAAACCTCGACCGGTCAATTAATGATAAAGCTCTAACTTTAATAATAGGATGATTATTGTAGGTTGGGTGTATACTTTGTGTTTTGCTATTTGTTATATCCCGCAAATAGTTAAAAGTTTAAAAACGAAGAAGGTTAATGATATTAGCATATCTCTCTTTATACTATCACTACTTGGATATATATCAGCGCTTGTGTATACGCTGGGAGACATTGGGTTTAATATTATATTAGTAACTAATTATATATTTGGAGCCCTCTGTAGTTTAATTATGATTATCACATATTTATGTTACAGAGACAAATAAATATATACGTGGACGAGGGGTTTAAAAGATCTAAAATGTATTTAATCTTGCGTCAAGAACAGGTGGAAATAGATAAATTAAAATGGATAGAATCCGAAAAAGAAGGCCGCGATATTGGAAGAATAAAAGCGGTTTTTTTATGGACGCGTTACTACCGCGAAAAATGGTTAAAAGAGTTTAACGATTGAGCTGCATTTGCTCCTTGATAAACTCAATGTCTTTTTTTATCGAGGTTATCTCTCTTTCTAACTCCACCATATTTTTTGTTATAACGATCTGACCGTCATTTGTAATAAGCTTAGATATTAAGTCTTCCATGCGCTCTATTAATGGTAATATCTTAGCTGTATCTCCTTGAATGTTTGTAACGGCCCATTTAAGAGCCTGCGTTTCAGTTTCAAGACCACCTATCTTTAGCATAATAATCTCCCTATCTTTTTCGTAAATTTCAGTACTTACGTAATTACTATTAAGCCATAAAGCTATAGTAGCTGCTACAAGTGCTGCAATGAACGGCGCTACTTTAAAATCGCCGAATAATTCGAATAGGGAACTAATGTTTTTCATATGAGTATACAATAAGTATTTATGTTAAGCTAAGTTAAATTGTACTTAAAAGTTTAATTATTTTACTTCTTTTCGTTATGAGTAGCTTCAGCAACTTTCCTCGATGTACCGGTGTTTAGATCAGCTGCAGCAGTTCGAACATCTACATTACCATTTTTTAATGTCAACGGTAGATTAGCAAACCAATGCTCGTGAGAATCGACAATATTGTTACCACCATTGATAACTTGTATAGTTACGTTAGAGAAACTAACAGTTTGAGTATTATTATTTACCGTACCAGTACCGTTAATAGATGCAGTCCATGACGCGGTATCTCTCAAACCTACTTGAGTGGCTTCTGTCCTTTGATATTCTCTTGGCGCCGTAACGTGCTGCAGATACGTCTCACCTTCTACGTGCAACCCACCTCCAATAATAACATTTTTATTAACACCGAGATTATCATCTATATAAATTTGCCTTTGCCTCTTATTTCTAAGTCTTAATATTTCAGCGCTTATATTAATAGTCTTTGCATCTATGTTGATTTCATTCTCAGACGCTACATTTACTTGCTCACCTGTAACATTAGTAACTGTACCTGTTATATTTGTAGGCCCGTACGATTTAAGATTTAACCCACCTGCACCAACCATTACGTTGTATCTATTGCATACATTTAATGTAGAATTACCACCGGGTAGATCTTGAACATGTACATATTCAACTAACGGGCTTTCGATCTTATTAACATAAACCACGTTATTGTCAATTAATACCTCATTACTTAAAAGCTTACCAGCATTATCCATTCTAATACTACCAAAATCATTCATTAGCATTCCAACGGTCTCCATCTTATGCTTAGTAATTTGGGTAATCTCACTACCACCGATACCTAATTCTTGCTCTATTGCTGTTAACTCCGGTAAGCTTGCTTCTAGCAATTCTTTAAGTTTGTCTTTCCTATCATCTACATCCCAGGTACCATCTTGCGTAGATAAGCTCTTACCGCTGCCATTAACAAATGTTTTACCGCTTTGGGTTACCCATCTAGTGGCATTTGCTGTTTGAGCTGAAGCTCCAGTTTTGGCTGATGTATCATTGGTACCAATTTCAATTAGCGGCGTCGACGGTACACTATTACTGTTATTTTGTAATGAACTATACGTATCAGTATTAGTTACGGGGTAATTGGCAAACGTACCTTTTTGTTCTTGAAGCAAACTATTACGCTTTAAAATTGTAATATCGTTAGAATCCTTTACGCTATTATCACCGGTTCGCTTTATCTCAAATAGTTGTTTAAACTCCTGTATACCAGCTACAAGATCTTTCCATTTCTTAAAGTACTCTTCATTTAATGAGCCTACTTTTTTATATTTGTCTCTATATACTATCTCATCTAAATTCTTACCAGTATACTCATTTTTAAATCCTCTAACAGTATCGTATGAATCATTAAGAGTTAATCCTTGCTTGTTCTTAGTATTGAGCTCAATCGTAGATTGATTATTCATCTCTTTAAACGACCCGGAATAATGTGTCATTCTAACCTTCTCATTTAAATCACTATTAACAAATTCTAATGTACCTCCTTTTTGATTAATAACATACTTGTTTCTATATGCTTCTACATTATTATTATATTCTGTTATACTAGCATTTTTATTTTCGTATGTACCGGGATAGTCTAAACCAGGTTCATTCTGTGATTCGTATATACCCTGCCAGTCAGATTGACCGAAACTAGCTGCAAAATATACTGGGAAGTTTGGATTACCTTCTCTAAAGAATACCCAAACATGAGCGCCTACAGATGGTACACAAAATGCACCTTTAGCTTCATTCGAATAACCGTTAGGCTTATACTCATACGATAGAGGGTTAGGTCTATTTACATTATCTGATGCGTTAGTAAAAGCGTCTGTAACACGGGTTGTTTCATCATAAAAGTTACTAGGAGCAGCCCCCTTGCCTGTTAGAGCAGAAGTTGCACTTGTTACCGTATCCAAGAAGTTACTATCCGAGACACTACCTGTTAGATTAAAATTATTAAACCTACCACTAGAGCTTTCACCAGCCAAAGGAGCTGCACAATCAGCCCACGGTGTTACCTTTTTTAAATCATCTAAAACCTCGGTCAAATCTTCATTTATATTATTACCTATAAATTTTAAAGTTTTATTTTTACCATCTCTTACCCAGTTATTATAAACCGTAGAAGATATATGAGGTATAAATATCTTTATCCTACCAGCTTTATCCGGGTCATTATTTTGGATGACTATACCTATATGATTACCGTAGTATTTTTTCATTGTATACTATTATTTAAATAAAAATATTTTTTTTATCAACAAGGCTGTCCAATGAATCGACTGATTTTAACTGAGTTGCTGCCTGACTAGCATCTCCAATCCCTTTTTCAGCAGCAGCTTTAGCATCTGTAACTACATTAGCTGCAGTACTATTAATAAACTCTTGCTGTTTTAAGCTATCTACATTAAAATCACGTAACTGCGTATTAGATATGTTACCTACGCTCGACTGAACATCTTTAAACAAGTCCCCTTGGAATTTAGCTAACTCGTCAGTAGAAATATTATTAGCATCTATACCATTAAATTGATTATTTAACAGATCCTGCTTTTTGAGACTATCAATGTTTAACTTATTTTGTATATCTCCGAGAGAAGCAATACTTGCTTCGACGTCTATATTAATAGGTTCGAAATAAGCAGTAGGGTCAATGCTAGGTATATTAAGTTCGGGGATTGCCCCTGTCTTAATATTTTTAAAATTATTAACCGCACTGCTGACTTTATCTTTAATTAGCGAAGTTACATCACTTATTGCAGAATTAATATTAAATGTTTTAATTTTTGGAGATAACCCCTTAAGGGAAGAGGGGTTAACCTTCTTCAGACCAGTTGAAAGAGAGTCAGAATTAAAAGATATAGCCATATAACTATTTACTTGATAATCACAGTTTATATACTATAATCAATGTATGTTAGTATCTCATGAAAGTCCAATTAGTATATTAAGCGATTCCCGAGATTATAATGATTACGACTATGCGTTAGTACATTTATTTGAAACGCATCCGGATTATTATAATTTCTTTAAACATAGTATAAGTCTCGATAGAGAGGTTTTACTGGATAATAGTATTTTTGAATTAGGTGAATCGTTTGATTCAGATAAGTTTGCAGAATATGTAAAGGAATTAAAACCTACTTATTATATCGTGCCGGATGTCTTAGAAGACGGTTATCAGACTATTCAACAGTTTATAGACTTTAATAAAAAGCATGAAGATCTGCCCGGGCTGCAGATTGGAGTCGTACAAGGTAAGTCATATGACGAGCTGGTTGAGTGTTATAAATTTATGTCAGATCACGCTGATTATATTGCAATTAGCTTTGACTATAGTTATTATATAACAACCGGTAGAGGTAAGAATACGCTTGAAAGATGGTGTGATGGTCGCCGTAAATTTATAGACGATCTTAAAAGAGATGGTATATGGAATAATAATAAACCTCATCACCTTCTAGGGTGCTCGTTAGCTAAGGAATTTAGTCATTATGCGGATGATAGAAGTATTAGAACCGTCGATACGTCTAACCCGGTTGTCGCTGGTATTAAGGAACTTAAGTATAATGGTGACCTGGGGTTAAAAGAAAAGCCTTCTATCAAGCTTGCTGATTTAATAGATCATGAAGTTACTGATACGCAAATAGAACATATAGATTATAACGTGATTAACTTTAAAAAAATAATTAACAGATGGTAATAAGTTTTACAGGAGCTCAAAGTACTGGTAAGTCGACTCTACTTGAAAAGTGTAAAGTTGATGAAAAGTTTAAGAAATATAATTTTGAACCTGAAGTTACGCGATGGGTAAAGAAAACCTATGGTCTAACTATCAATGAAGAAGGTGACGAAATAACTCAATTAGCTATTCTTAATAGACATTTGCATAATTATCTTAACTATAGAGATAAGGATGTTATATTGGATAGGTGTATCTTAGATGGTTTAATTTATACGATGTATCAATATCATACTAAGAAGGTGAGTATAGAGGTATACAGCTATGCAGAGTTATTATTTCAAAAGTTAATTGATAAAATTGATGTAATATTTTATACTGAGCCTGATATAGAATTAGTAGACGATGGTGAGCGGAGCGTAGATGTAGAATTTAGAGATACGATAATTAATCTTTTTGAGGAAGCCATAACTCATTTTAATTTAAATGTAGTAAGGTTAAGCGGATCAGTTGATAATCGTATGAAGACAATTTATAATATAGTAGATAATTATGGCAAATAAAGAATTAGACAATAGTAGAATTAGTAAGCATTTAGGTCAAACGTCTCAATATAAGAGCGCGTATGATTCTGGACTGCTTGTAAGAGAACCTCGTAGTAATAATCGAGTATATTTAAATATATTTGATGATGATTTACCTTTCGTAGGATCTGATACGTGGAATGCTTATGAATGTTCATTCCTCCTCGATAATGGTCGCCCAGTAACTGGTGTTGTAAAATGTGTATATCCTTGTAGCAGTAAATATATTGTTGAAAGTAAGAGTATTAAGTTGTACTTTAATTCCTTTAATATGACTAAAATAGCTGCCGATAAAGATGAAGCTGTTGCTGCATTTGAAAATACTGCAAGTAAAGATCTAAGTAGATTATTACAGACAGATGTTCAAGTTAAATTCCAAGATGGTGATCGCGTTAATAAGAAATTCGATAGTCCTAATAGTGAGTGGGATATCGGTGATTATCAGAATGTAGATTTACTCGAAGATCATAAAGATTTTACATATACTCAATATACTGAAGACCCTAGTTTATTAGAAGGTGTAAGTCGTGAAAGAGATTTAGAGCAAAAGTTCTATTCAGGTCTATTGAAGAGTAACTGCCGCGTTACCTCGCAACCTGACTGGGGAGATGTATTCATTTATATTAAATCAAAGACTGCTATTGATGCGCATAGTATTAAGAACTACGTAGTATCGTATAGAGATGAGTGTCATTTCCATGAAGAGATTTGTGAATGCTTTTATAAAAGATTAAAAGATGCTTTTGAACCTTCCGAGCTATTAGTAATGTGTCTATATGCACGTAGAGGTGGTATCGATATTAATCCTGTTAGAGCATCAAGTCAAGAACTTATTGAGAAGTATGCTGCTAATCTAATCGATCCTGATGCAGTTCATATTAAAACTTCGAAGCAGTAATGGATAAAGGTATTAAAAATATCTTAGTACGAGAACGGCAACGTCAATCAAAAACGATTGAACTTATCGCAAGTGAAAACTTTGCTAGTGATGCTGTAATGGAATTGGCGGGTAGCGTATTTACAAATAAATATGCTGAAGGTTACCCGGGTAAGCGTTACTACAACGGGTGTAAGAACATGGATGAGATTGAAACTTTTGCCATTGAAAAACTTAAAGATATCTATGGTTGCAAGTTTGCAAACGTTCAACCTCATTGTGGTGCTAATGCAAACACTGCAGTATATCAGGCGTTCTTAAAGCCAGGCGATAAGATTCTTGGAATGGATCTGGCGAGTGGTGGTCACTTATCCCACGGCGCTAAAGTGAATATTTCCGGAAAGGTTTACGAATCACATCACTATGGTGTAGATGAGAACGGCTTTTTAGATTACAATACAATTCAAATACAAGCTGAAAAACTTAAACCAAAAATGATTATTGCTGGTGCAAGTGCTTATCCTGGAGTAATTGACTTTAAGACATTTAGAGAAATCGCTGATAAAGTCGGCGCATATCTTTTAGTTGATATGGCTCATTACTCAGGTTTGATTGCTGGTAAAGCTTACCCATCACCGATTCCTTATGCTGATTTTGTTACATCAACTACACATAAAACTTTAAGAGGTCCACGAGGCGGTATTATTCTCTGGAATAATGAAAAATATTCAAAGAAGATTAATAGCGCAATCTTTCCCGGTACTCAAGGTGGCCCTCTTATGAATATTGTAGCAGCAAAAGCTCAAGCATTCGTCGAGGCAGATACCAAAGAGTTTGGAAAGTATGCGCAGGATGTAATTGATAACGCTAAAGCAATGGCTGAAGTGTTTATAAAGAACGGATTTAAGGTACAATGTGGCGGTACTGATTCACATATTGTATTAATCGATCTAAGTGATAAGCCTTATAGTGGGAGATACGCTGCTGACTTATTAGAAGAATATAACATCACTGTAAATAAGAATGGTGTACCTAACGATAAGAGATCATTTATTGAAACAAGTGGTATTCGTATCGGCACTGCAGCAGAAACGACACGAGGTTGCGATGTAGAATGGTTTAAATCCTTAGCTGATAAAATTACGCAAATTTTAGAATGCGAAGTAGCTCAGCGGTAGAGCAGGTGACTGTTAATCACTTGGTCGCTGGTTCGATCCCAGCCTTCGCAGCCATTTAAATAAAAAAAAGCCGTTACGAATAACGTAACGGCTTTAGTTTTGATTTAATTCTTATATTAATTCTTAGAAGTATATAGAATCACCACCGGGGGTGAATCTTTCTCCGAGTCCAGTACAAAGAATTGTGTGATAGTAGAGGTTAGCACCAAAGATATTATCAACAACACCATAACGTGTAAGCAAGCCTACACGAGGAGCGAAGTCATTAGGACCAATTGTGCGTTGAACCATAACCGGGATATAAGGGCAATAGATTATACCAGTGTCATAGAATTCAGGTCCCTTGTAGCCCAATAATGCGTACTCAGGACGCGTTGGACCATCAATATTGTTACCTTCAGTTCTTGTGTCACGGTAAACATTAAACCGACCACCAAGATTACCTACCTTCGCAACACCTACAGGTTGTGTATTTACGTTACCTGCTACAGGTACCCACTGGAATTCAGGGAGCATCTCTAGGATAGCGCAAACACGAGGAGTTGCGACGATGAAGTTAGCAGCACCACGGCGATTTCTCACAGCGATTCTGTTTGCTTCAATAATAAGTCTTTGATAGAAATCACGATTGCGTTCAACTAACCAGCGGCCATCTGCGGAAGCAGGGGACCAAACAGAGAACCCAATACCTTGACCTGCGTCAAGAGTAACTTGGATCATTCTCACAAGCATTTCACGGTCGATTTCGGCCTGAATTTCATACGACATAGCGTTTGTCAATTCAGTATCGATATCGATACCATTCATGTTTTTGAGATCCTGTTCGAGTTCTACTGACCAGCGAGCACCTAAGCGTCTAGTACCAGCCTCAACAGCAGTCTTCTCGAAAGAGACTTCCATTGTAGGAATGTTACCAGTTGCTTCGAAGTTCTTAAGAAGAGCAGCGACACCAGTGTCGTTTGCACCGATAATTTGCTGTACAGAGCTAAGACCGACAGGGATCGCAGTAGATCCTAGACCAGACAAAGCACCAGCAGAAGTACCAGTGTAGCTTGTTCTTAATTCTTGGTAACCTGCTTCAGCAGCAGATCCAAGTGCTCCACCTATAGTGCCATCACCCGCAGGGCGTGCGCCTCCGGTTTTGCCATCGATACCAGTACCTAGTGTTTCACCAGAGTACTTATAACGGAGAGCAAATGCAAGTCCAACAGGACCAGCCATTGGTTGAACACCAACGATTTCATTTGTAATTAACTCGGGAAAAGTTCTTCTAATCATAGGAATCAAGATCTTGGGTAGACGGGCGTCGCCTTGAGCATAGCTGTCAGTACCAGGGGTACCTGAGCGATTGCCACCGGCTACGGTGCCGAGTCCATTTCCAACAGCATTTCCAAGCGAAGCACTAGTGCTATCTTCATTCAAGCACCATGCTTCTTGGTTTTCCAATAGCATTGCAGTGTTTAAACGAGTATGGCTGTCTTCGATGGGAGCAACTGATTTGGATGAATAATCCAAAACTGGTGCCCACTTCTCTAATAGAGAAGCTGCTCTTGATTCGTCAATATAAGACTGTGAAGGTCTAATTGAATTCATAGTTTTATTTTTCCTTTATTTTTTTATTTCGACCCCAAGGGATTTTAACCCAGGTAACTCAGGAAAGCCTAATCAATTATAAAATTAATATTTGCTTAGCTCGGACATGTAGCCATTATCTGAAACAGGTGTTTCCACCTTTTCTTCAACGACTCTATCTACCTTAGTAGTGTCCTCTAAAGCTTGCTCCTTTAAGCTCTCAAGTCTGCTTACTTCTTTCTTTTCAAAAAGCTTTAAAGTATAATCAAAATTCTCAGCAATGAACTCTGCGTCCTTACCTGCTAATACTTTCTTAATATACTTTGCACTTCTCTCATCGAGACTAGCTGTTTTTTGTTCAATTAATAGATTGGACTTAATAGTATTAAGTTCTTCTTCAACAACAGCCTTCTCTTGAAGGGCAGACTCAAGCTTTGTGGTAGCTTCATTTATTTGGTTTTTACCGTCCAATACAGCATCTTTAATGCTCTCTTTTTGTAGAGCGCTGTCAACGGCTAAATTTGTACGAAGATCTGCTAGAACTTGAATTGCTTTCTTATTCTTTACAGCTTCTTTAATCTCTTCAGTAGGAATAGATTCTTGGATATATTCGTCGAGATATGTTGAAATAGATTCAACTAACTCGCTTTTAAAACTTTCAGCATCTTCTGTTAAAGCTGTTTCGTACTTTTCAACGATAGCTTTAAGCTTACCTGCTCTATCAGCATCTAATGCTTCAACAACTTTTTCTAATTTTGTAGTATGGTCAGCATCTAATGCTTCTAATAGCTTTTCTAATTTAGACGTGTATAACTCGTCCTGTTCTAAAAGAGCTTTGTCGACATGTAATTGTGTCTTCTCTTCTAAGCGTTTTTCAAACGCTGTTTCAATTGCAGCAAGAGTTGATTCATCAATTGCCCCGTCGGTTGCTTCTTTTAGTATTTCAGAAATATTCATAATTAAAATAGGTTTATATTATTATTTATAATCTCACGCTTGATTTTCTTGTCTATTGAGCGAGATAAGTTCCCATGAGCTTTACTATAGTTTTTATCAATAATATTGTTAATAAAACTCTTAACATCTTTCTTTACATCTAATGTTTGTCTGCTCATATTTATATTTATAAGGATTTAATAAATTGCAACATATGTTTTCTTAAAAATTCATCTTTTCCTTTAAGAGGCATAGTTGATATAGTTTTTTCAAAATTGTCGTAGGCTTCTTCAAATTGACCGTACTTATTAACGACATATTGCTTACTTTCTAATATTCCATTTACAAAAGCTTTGGGGAATGAAGGATCTGCAACGCAGTCAATAGCAACTAGTTTAAAATCTTTAACCCTATTAACACCCTCTTCACCATGTTCCGGGATTAACTGGCCTAAAGCTCTAGAGCTCATACCTACTCTTACACCATCATTGATAAGAGATCTAACAATCATACCTGTTGGTGTTGATAGAACTTTACTCTTACCGTAAAATACATTACCATCCTGAGACATCTCTGTTACTAAGTGACAAGCTCTTTCGAGATCAACATCAGCAGTAGTCGGGTGGTTTAACTCTCCCATTGCACGGCCTGTTTCAACCATCATCTTTTCATAACGCTTAACTTCACGTTCCATCTCTTGTAACGGGTAAATTCTTTTATTGCGATTAACGCCCTCAGCCATCATATATGGCCCTTTAATAAAGAAGTTTTTTTGATCCTTAGAATTACCTTCTTCAACGATATACTCGAAGGACTCTTTTGGTGCCGGGGTTTCTACTATAAGGTTTAAACTCATGTACTAATTATTTATTAAGAAAGGAACAATTTCCTAGGGTTTAGCGTATACCTAGCTCTTTTTCTGTTAAAATTAAAAATTTATAACCTTTACGCTTAGACCATTCTTCCGCAGCCTTCCATTTAGCTTGATTAATAATCCATGTCTTTTGCTCGTATAGTATAGTGCGACGCTGTTTATTCTTAACATTAATAGGCTTTGCTACTTGAGAAGAAGGCTTTATTTCAATTAGAAATTTTTGCTTAACGTTATTTTTATCCTTAAAAATAACAAAGTTATCAACAAAGTATCTATGAACTCTACCATCTAACGGGCTAGTATATGGTATAATTATATTCTCGCTCCCCCATGCTAGTATATTAGAGTTAGTATCAGCCCATCTAAAAAATTTTAATTCATAACTAGACCTATATACCGGATCTTTGGCACCTACAAACTTTTCAGAATATATAGGTTTAAATATACCTTGCCTAAATCTTCTATCTTTCTTCATATGATATAAATATAGTTATGACATTTGAAGAAAAAATCATTAAGAATAGTGATATAAGGCAAAGTAAGTTAATGAGGCCAGCGAAAATAGCCTTTGATAAACCAGACACTGGAGTTACTATCAATAAAAAAGGAGCGTACTATTTGATAAAAGATTCAGCTGAGATTACAGTTCAGTATCTTGTACATCTATGCTACGGTAGTTATAAAGCTCCATTAAAAGATTTAAAAGGTAAATTTACTCAGAGTGAAATTATAGATTTTGTAGGTAGAAGTAAGGAAGAGCAAAGCACTAATCAGTTATTAAGTGTAATACTTGCTGATATAGGATGCATAAATCAGTCGTTCGAGATTGAACAGCCAGTTGAAGAAGAAGTGTTAGATTTAACGATAGGGGATGATGAAGATGATGTATACGGTGATTATGAATCAGAAGCTCCTGTAGCTAATAAATCTAATAAGACGTCGTCGGGTGCTGAACCTCTTGATATTAATGATGTTAGCGGTATAATACAAAAACTAATAGAAGTATTTGAAGCTAAATAATCTGCTTTTGTTCGCCTTCTATAGTTGTCATAGCTACCCCAACATCGTTTGCTGATATAATCTTATGTATATTGTAAGCTTCGCTACCTATACCTGAAAGACTAGCAGCACTAGTACCGGTATATGCTGTATTAAGATAGTTATAGCCTGCTTCCTGTCCCATTTAACCGACAAAGAACATTGGGGGTTCAGCATCACCTAATCCTGGCGCACCTTCGTATAGAGCAGTCTCAAGTTTTTCTTTTTCTGCTAACCCCTGGCTCATGAGATCGCCGGAGTTTAAACTACCTCCGCCGAAGAGAGTTACACTGCCGTATTTGCCTCTTATATTAGCAACAGCAATTTTAGTTAAAGCGAGTGAATATTGATACACCCAATGCTCTTTAATAATATCACGGATAGGTCTTTCAACATAGCAGCTAACAACACCATAAAACCTTACACCGTTACCTGATGCATCCGGTTGAGGGTACATTCTCATTGTCTGTGTTCTATCGTCGAATGTATAACTGCGTTTAGTTGCTAGAAGTTTTTCTCTCATCTCTAACCAGTCTTTTAAAACATACCAGCTTACTAAATCAAAACCATAATTACCCATTGCATAACTAAAATATGTTTGCTGCGCTAATGTTTGTTCTATTGTAAAAAGCGTATTAATGCCAGTAGTTGAGCCTTCTTCGAAATCTTGAACGGCAATAACTTTTCGATAATCCATAACATCATAGTCGAAACTATTCATGTACTTGTTATTAGTTTCGCCAGTTTTAGACCCCTGCCTAGTAAATTCATTTTTCCTGCTAGTAATAAACAGCCCGGATAAACTATTATCAGCAAATCCAGCGGATAATATTTCAGAACCTGTTATTGCTTTATAGATAGTTTCAGAGAATATTTGATTTTCAAAAACTCCACTTAGAAGCGGCGCAGACAGTGCAGATGTAGAAGTAAAATTACTACCCGGTATCGCACTGGTTGATATATAAAGTGTTTCGGAATCTGTTTTATAGTTTGAAAAATCTTCGCTCTCGTTATTATGTTCAATTTGTTGTGAAAGATTGTCAGAATTTTGTAATGAAAAAAGCTGATCCAATCTAATACCGTTATTCTTTTCGTATAATGCACTATCAAATAAAAGATACTCTTGAGTATATCCTGCAAACTTCGCAAACATTTCACATGATATGCTTATATTTTCATATAAAGTATCGCGGTGAATCTCGATATTAACAAATGGATACCCTAGAGAACGTAATACCCGGTCACTAAGTCTATCAAAATTATCAATTTTACTATTGAGATTTGTGCTCTGAAAAGCTGAAATAGGTGTTATATCGCATTTAGCCATTATAAAATATTTAATACTCTCAGTATATAACCTACGTTTTTTATAAATATTAATATGGCATCAGGAGATATACACATTTCAGTAGTACCGGCTGCATCAGCAGTCGCACCTTACACCCGCGTTAACGAATACGGTAAAACAGTTACTCTAAGAGAAAAGAGTATTGCAAATGAACCGGCCTTATTAGCTGAATATATTAATGGTCAGCAAGCTGCGTCGCCGGCTAAAACCTTAATACAGGTATTAGATGGTAAGAATCGTTTAGTACTCGTACTTAAAGAGTCTTAATTTTTTAAACTGCTGGTTCTGGTGGCGCTTCTGCAGCAGGTGCATCATCAACCGCAGCCTCGCCTGTATCAGCAGGGGCTCCTCCGAATGCAGGCGGCTCTCCTGGAGCAGCGCCACCCTCTACACCGCCACCCTCAGCTGGTGCGCCTTGAGCTGCATCTTTCCAACTAGGACCGGCGCCTTGAATCTGCGCTAATTCCCATTGTACCTCAGCATCTTTACGAAGGAGTTCTCTATTCGCTTTAATATCAGTTTCGGACCAGCCAAGGTATTTCATTTGACCGTATGTAGCTGATATAAATTCATTAGCAACAAGATTATTATATGTCGTGGTTTTTAATTCAAGTTTTTGATTCTCTCTTAGCTCGTAAAAATTAGTAGGTACATTAAAATGTAAATGTATTTGAGACTCTTTTAAAGAGTATTTCTTTTTTAGTCCTTTTAATTCTAAATGTGTTAAAAATCCTCTCTTTAACCCGCTAGCGAATTGCCGCTGTAACCTAATAATAAACTTAGCGAATTTAAGCTCTTCTCTTAGAATCTCCTGGCCGTCGCTAAATGTTGATTCAGGGTTAACCCTATTGGTAGGCACCTTTAAAGCTTTATACAGCTTATTAACGAAGTACATTAAGTCTGTAAGTTCGCCTAAATTAGCACCACCAGCTAGCTGAGTTACATTAGTACCATCTGAACCAGCTCTTTTGGCGAACCAGAAAGAGTCAAGCATTGACTGAGGATTAAATTTTTGAACAGCTCCAGATTGATTAACATCGAATGTCTTTTTTGACCAATATGATTGCATTAGCTTTCTAAGATAAGCTTCAGCTTTTGGCGGAGACATATTACCAACATCTACATTAAACACTAGACGCTCTGGAGCTCTAACCAATCTATATATAACAATACTATCTTCAACTAATGATAATTGACGATATGCTCTACGTGCGTTTTCTATAAACGGCAATCTAAAAGTTTTATCTTGATTCCATATACCTGAATTAACATATGATACCTGGTTATCATCCATCGGTACAAGCTCGACCTTCTCTACCTTATTCGGCTTATTAGGATCGAATACTGGCTTACGTAATATAAAGCCTTTAATAAGCATGTTCTGAATATTATCATATACAGCATCTACAAGATCAGATGGTAGATGTACGACACCGAGAATGCCTTCATCGGTATACTTCTTATGTATAATATGTTCGAAGAAAACTTCTCCTTCGATCAACATCTGTCTAAAATATTCAAACCCCTTTTTCTCTAAATTATAGTAGTTAATATATTTGTCAAACTCAGCAGTTATCTTGCCCTTATCACTATCTTCTAAAATTGTATCTCTAAAGTCTAAATTAACTATCTTCCCATTCTCATCTCTATTAACAACTTCATCACAAATTTCATCTAGAGCATCAGCAATTTCGGAAAATGAAGCCATTACTCTATAATCACGGAGCCTTCCACCTTTATTTTCTTCAATATTAGCATATACTAACTCAGCGTATTGAGTTTCTGTTCCGAATTGACCAGGCGCTACATTATTATAATCGTTGTTATATAATACAGACTGACCAGCTAAAGCTTCCGTCCTTTTTACTCCTGTGTCTTGAAAGACTTCATACTTAGGATTTAAGTTACCTATAATATCATTCGCATTAGGAGTTTGATATGGTAGTTTATTTGTAATATTTTTGAAAATACCTGAATTAAAAAATGATCTTTTATTATCGTCTGCCATGGTCTATTAATATTTAATTAAGAAGTTATCTTAATAAAGGTCGTATTACCGCTAAATGTTTCTGTTTCTAATGTATTACCACTATTTGAATAGCCAGTCTTATTATAAGGTATTAATACAATCTCAGCCGGGTGAGTGTTGTTTATAGTCATTTTCTGACCTGCAGAAAGGGGATACGGTCCGAAGTAATTGCCGACAGCACTACTACCATAATTATGGTCATAAAAAACTTGCATTCCAACTACATTTGATATATTTGGTGGTGTAGCTACGCTTACTGCAGATAGAACTCCATTACTCGCAAATACTCCGGTACCGTCGTTCAAAGGAAACTCCACACTTCGATAACCAACAGATTCACCTATAAAGGGTCCTGTTATAGTTATCGAATGACCAGCATCACCGTTCCCTAGAGTACCTGTACTCAGATGATCGAACGATGTTACTACGTCTGATGAAACAATTGCAAAACTTGTACCTGATGTTTCAAAGTATAAATTGTTCTCTATAGCATTCCCATTAGATTCCGTACCGCCTGATACTATAGTAAATTCATTATTAAGTTTTGGTAATGTTAATGAAATAGTGTTGTCATCTATAACTGAAAAAGTTATAGGTTGACCTGATATATCAGGCTGTCTCATAAATCCAGACAGAGCTGTTAAACTAGTATATAGGTGAGGTTGATTTGTACTCAGTAACATACCCTCTGTACTATTAAACGATGTACCGGTTAAAAGTATATTTTGTGCAGTTAGCGAATCGAGTTCTGTCGTTAGACTGTCCAACATCTGAACACTATTATAAGAAATACTTGTAATATGAGGAGAAGAAGCTATCTTAATAAAGGTCGTATTACCGCTAAATGTTTGTGTTTCTAAAGTTAAATCGCTAAATGAATAGCCAGCTTTATTATATGGTATAAATCTAATATCATCAATCGCACCATCTCCACCAGAGAGAACGGGCGTTGTAAAGGTTATAGTATTATCATTTACAATAGTAAAAGGTATAGATTGACCGCTTATTGCAGGTTGCCTAGTAGTCGCTGATAATGAAGTAAGCGAAGTATATATGCTACTATTATTTGAACTAATTAAAACCGTTTCTGTATTAGCAAATCCAGTACCATTTAATAAAACAGTTCCGGCGCTCGCTGTACTTACTTGCGATGATGTAAGAGTAACATCATCGAACATCTTAACACCATTAAAATATATATCTGTAATATGAGGAGAGCCAGATAGTTCAAAAGATTCAGTAGGAGAATTTTCATCTTTCATACTTTCATAACCGCTAATAAGATTTACGGCATTAAAGTTCTGGTCAATATAAAATATATTACCTACAGGGTCATCTACATCTTTAAACATCCAGCCCTTGATTGTAAAGTTTGTATCAGCTGTTATACGTGCTTTTTGAGACCCGTTTAATTCTGTTGGGTAATTTAAACCTACATTACCATCCCATAATACCTCTGACCTTATTTCTTGATCGGTCGATAAATTAAAATCTTTAGGTACCTTCCACGATATAACAACATAGGGATTAGAGAATGGTATAAAGTTACTTAGGATTTGATCCATATCTGTTTGATATCTCGTTAATATAGATACGCCTAAGTTAATATTAACAGGTACCGGTGGTTTAACATGGCGAGATGTTCTTTCTTCACCGCTCGTACCTGAGTAATAGAACCCATCAAGTTTATTGAAAACACGGGTCGTATCTCGTGCTACACTCTTTATACTAACAGCCACTACAGGTAATGTAATGGTTTTATTCTCATTGATAATGTCATACATTACTCTCTCTTTAGGAGCGTACACATATCTGACGTCAATCTTATCGAGCTCGTCTCTATTCTTATTATATCTACCTATAACAATATCATCAAATGCCGCAATAAACTGCGTCACCATATCTTTGATCTCAAAATGGAATGCTCTACTCTTCACTATTAATATTTATTCCCACGGGTAGACCAGCCAGTCATCATTTTCAATAATAGATCCATATATACCTTCCGGCCACTCTGTATTATATCTCTTCGAGCATGCGCTAAAGATAACATCGTTAATTTCGCCTCTATCAAAGTGGTAATCTAGATATTTAGCGGCCTCCTTAAAAGTCTTACCTGAATCGTTTATATCGTCTACCACCAATACATTACCAAATAGGACGGGGTTACCATAAAATTGAGTAGCTTCTACGTCTCTCGTTCTAACACCTAACTGCTGTAGGTTGTTATTACCCAGTCTATATGCTAGCATAGTTGCAGGTATCATACCGCCTCTTGCTAAACCAAGGATGGTATCGATCTTTTTATCTTTAATTTGTTCTAATATATTATCTACGTATAGATCTATAGTATCCCATGTAACAGGAAGCTTAACCATACATTAATTATATACTACCTTTTACGTTTTGCAAGTGTTATCTTTCGCTTATACATTGGTGTTTCCATCTTCTTTTGTATCTCATCTAATGCTTTAATTTTATGAGGTAGAACAGCTTTCTCAGCTGTTATCTTGCTTACAATATTAGGAATACTATCATCAAATAAAGCCTTAAGACTAGATCTTATATCCTTCTCTAAAGAATCTAATCTATACCTACCTAAACCAACTACAATTACTTCAGGATTTTCTGGTGTAATCTTAGTTGTTTCAGAATTATATATGTAACCTGATACTTCTTTCTCTTCATCAGAGGATAAATCAGGACCGGTCGGCATTCTAGCATCGCTAACTTTAGCACCGTCATTCATACCTTTAAAATTCTTATAGTTACTATTTTTAATATCATACTCAGGTCTAAACTTTAGATTCTTATCGTCGCGCTGCTGCGATAGGCCGACCCCGTCCTGATTTAAATAAGCTTCATTTATATTCCTATCCTCTTCTCTCATAATATTATTTATACTAAGTCAATAAATCTCTCTACTAATACTTCCCATTCTGCACATTCAAGCTCAAGTTTATTTTTTACATACTTATCATTACGATCATCAACATCTTCTTCGGTGTAGTTAATATGTCTTTCTGATATACCTTGCACTTGAGATTGTACCCAGTGCCTGTACTCATGAACGAGGCTCTTTATGAAGAAAGCTCTTCGCTCTTTAGCGCTAGTGCACTCATGACACATCGTAGCTACCTCTATCTCATCTTCTCCCCAGAAGTACTGAGAATCATGACCTTTGCATCCTTTAACTACAATCTCATAATCCCACCACTTCCTAGTGGGTACCAGATTATTAGTTACAAACATTAGATAGTTCTCTAACTTCCTCTTATCTATCTTATGCTTCTTAAACTTCTCACGGATTTCTTTACTACATTTAAGCTTTATAACAATCATAAGGTACTCTACTATTATATCACAGTTCCTTATTTATTCCGGAAAGCAAAAAAGCTATTAAGATATTCTTTCCAGTATAATATGCAAATAGTAATTCTTAGCTAAGTTATGGCTATAGTTACTATGCTCCGGAACTTCCTCGATATACGTATTTTCGATAGACATCTTAAAATTCTCAGGTACCCAATCACCATAATATTTTTTAATATTATCAGTAACGGCGCTATCGCTAACACTATCAACAAACAAATCGTTAAAGAAACTTACCTTACCACCTTTTTTTATTAACTTAAGAGCGCGGTCAGAAAATAGATGCTGTTCATGATCTTCATATGTGTCAAAATATATGGCATCAAAGTGATCTTCGGGTAGATCCTCATATACATCTTGCCACCTATCAAAGAAGCATTTAACACCCGTCTTCTTATCCCATCCATCGTCGGCCATCCTTTTACATACATCAGGGTGACCTTCTATTATCCAATGCTCTGATGGGTTATACTCCTGTATATATGTGTCGATAATACCCATCCCAAAGCCTACGTTCAAAATCTTAATATCTTCTTTACCCTCGCATAGATAACGACTTATATCTAACATCATAGGTCTTTCCCATTCCATCATAACATAGTCTAGTACTTCAGTATCAGTACATAACTCGCCGTTATCATCATATTTTAACGTTTGCTCTAAAAACGTTTTATTAAGCTCTGGATTTGGTTTATAAGGTAACATATATTTTAAAGGCTTCGCGCCGCAGGCGCAAAAAAAATCTCAGCATAGCACCATGCCGAAGGCCATTATGCCGCTCTTCGGCGGAAATGATTAGCAGTATCCTAGGTTACGTCTGCGACGTCTTTCAGCTGCTGCTGCGGCTTCTTGCGCATCAACAACACCGTCTTTATTAGTATCAGCTTCGTTATAAACCACCTCAGCTTCTTCAGCAGCGAATACAGCAGCAATCTCTTTCACTAATTTAGATTTTGAATATCTCTTATCGAGCTCGATACCTTTAGTACGGCCTAGCTCTTCGAGTGCGTCTTTGGATAATTGTTTTAGAGTATCTTTTGTCATACGAATATTTAATAGTTTTACGGTTAATATCAACAAAATGCTTTAAATAAATTTATGTACCAATATAAAGCAATTATTACAAAAGTGGTCGACGGTGATACTGTTGATGTAGATATCGATTTAGGATTTGAAGTATGGCTACGTAATCAGCGTATTAGACTGTATGGCATTGATACGCCTGAGTCTAGAACGTCTGACAAGGTAGAAAAGGTGTTCGGCAATCTTGCTAAAGAGAAGATACTATCCTTCTGCCCTGTAGGTGCTAAGATTGTCTTACAGACTAAAGCTGATGATAGTAGAGGTAAGTACGGCCGTATATTGGGAGAGCTTATTGTAGACGATGTTAATGTTAATCAGTATATGGTCGATAATAGCTATGCCGTAGAGTACTTCGGTAAATCTAAAGGCGACATTGCTGAGGAACAATTGCGTAACAGACAAGTGATATTGGAGCGCGGTGAAGTTACTCTATAGTGTAGTACTTCTATTGTTCCTTACCTCCTGTAAAATTACTCCAGGAACTGATCGGCACACGGAACTAGATATAAGTGTTCCCGATTCAACGTTCCTAATGGAATGGTAGCAGTTCCAACGTGCCGCGGCGAATAGTTCCCTTTCTATATATAGAGAAGTTCCGCGCGCTAAAAAAATTTTGTAGCATGGGGAACCCCGATATCTAAAAACGGAACTCTATAGTCAGAGAAGTCCAATGGCGTGCTCTCTCAGCGCGGGTCTCAGAGAGAGCGGGCCGTTCATAGAGGAACCCCGCCTCATCTAGAAACGGGGTCCCTTCTCAACAAACAACTACAACTAGATCCTATTCAGGATCGGCAAAGAAGGGCCGAAGCTTATCGCAGAAGACCTCACTATCGGTATGGAGATCGCGAATCAAAGTAATAAGTTCCGGGTTAAAGCACTGCTCAACTACACGGCGGAAGATAGCGGCAGTGGCAGCATCCTTGGCGATGGTGTTGAGGGTGGACACAGCTTGATCAAGATCGCCAAGAGTGATAGTGCGGGCGGAAGGGACGGATGGTGTTGTTGTATTTTTCATATCTATATTATAGCACAGTTCCGGCTAGGCGATGTCTAGGCCGTTCGAGAGCGCCTCTGGGGCCTCGTACTTGTAGGACGCCTCTAGTTCCTTCTCCTGCTGGCGCGCCTCGTACTCGGCGTTAGCCTTCGCATAGCACTCCGTCGACAGACGTTCCCATTCCTCGGCTGACTCATCCTGCCAGTTGGTCCAGCGCGGGCGAATACCCTCAGCAGACTTATAGGCGTCATAGTACTCCTCCCAGGCCTTGGCTTGATCCCATTCGGCGGGCGTCAGGCAGCGCTCACCCTTGGTGTAGTGCTTACAGTGAAAGAGGATATCAGCCTCATCGTAGGAACTATACCCGCGGAACTCTCCCTCGGGTGCAGCCTCTGCCCAAGCCTTAGACTCAGCACAGATGCGGTTGACATGATTGAGAAGCTCGGCAGTGATGTTTATAATTTCCATACCACAATTATAGCATAGTTCCGGAAAGGGGAGCTGGTAGTGACGGTGACTACCTATCGGCCGCTCGTGAGCCGCTCTGCATTTGTACCGTGAAGGTTATGGCTGCAGAGCCCGTGAGGGTACACCAAGAGTTAACCTAAGAGGAATATCAGGAACCCAATGCCAATGATCCAGGGAGCGTACTTCCACCCCAGAGCGATTGATCCGAAGAGCACTGCCAGGAACACGCCCGTGTAGATGCCTACTTGAATTACTGGTAACAACGATTGTATTTGATCTATCATAAAGGTATGAGTAGTTTTAAGACGTACTCAGGTCTAACAACACCACTATCGAAAGGTGATGGGAACTATCAGCGGACTCTGCTCTGAGGTTTTTATAATTGTGCTCCGGCTGAAGGTCGTGATAGTTCCCAAAATTAAATTATTCCAATGTCCAAATTCTAATCATATTGTTTACGGTGACCGGGATCGGCTTCGTGGATGGTATAGCCCGCCCAGTATGCCTCGCGCTGGAGATTGGTCATCTTGTCTTCGTCGATGCGCGTACCCTGGTACGATCCCTCGGGCCAGTAGCTGGGTTCCGGCGCACGCGCATACCATGCATCGGCTGAGCCCCGATCGTAGGGACCGCCATGGTATTTAAAATCGTCATAGCGCCCGTGTTTGTCCATGAATTCAAATTGCTCGAGTGTGGTATCAGTGGTTGTCATACTACGATTATAAGAGGGTTCCTTTCCAGTGAAGGCGAAGTGCTCGAATGCTTGTGTGTTAGTCATTTGGGAACTGTGATATAATATAGTTTACTTATCCCAAAGACCGGTACCGGCATCGTTGCTGAGCGCTGTGACTGATAGTCCTCCAGACTCCATTGCTGCTTCCCAGACGTCTGCGCGCGGTGATTTAGGGAGCGGATATCCTTCGTCTACTAACGACTGGTAGAACTCTGCTACCTGATCCTCTGAGAGGTATTTGAGAAGGGCTTCTAGTACTGTCTTATTAGTC
>Ga0181394_1000175_pt1 | contig 27738 bp, 43 predicted proteins | sample 17SPOviralmetaG_FD_130123 | JGI IMG/M metagenome (GOLD analysis project Ga0181394, IMG submission 130123) | Marine viral communities from the oligotrophic San Pedro Time Series (SPOT) site, San Pedro Channel, CA, USA - 17 SPOT_SRF_2010-11-23 | ecosystem: Environmental > Aquatic > Marine > Strait...
ACAACTAAAGGTTTCTTTTGATTCTTTTTCATGACCACAAGAGGTTCATAATCATTACAGTTTGATTTTGCCTGTTCGTATGCTTCCCATACATTTAACTTCTCTACGTTCTTACACTCAATACTAAATGGAAACTTCTGTCTTGCAGCACGAGCCATAATTAAATCTTCACCACCAGCACCCATACTTCTTGATTCAATATCTTCGGGATGCACATCTAATTGTTCAATCAATTGATCACGAACCCACTGTTGTAACTTTCTTCCTTTCGCCTTTGCTGATTGTGTTTTCATTTTAAAAGATTCCAAGTATCATGATAGTCAGTCACTTTAAATACCATACCTAAGTTTTTCTCTTCGATAGCGTGACCAAGAGGATAATCATTTTCCCCCTGCTTTAATTTATCTCCGTAAAAATAGAGAGTATCTTGAGGTTCAAAGTCACGAAGTATCTGACTCTTATCACCATCAGATATATCAAGACCAGTCTGTCCTCCGATCTGCACATTGAGTTCTGGAAATCTATCTTTTAATCTTGCAGCAATATCTCTTCTCTCATTTGTGTTGATGTCCCACTTCATATACTCTTCTCTCTCAACTACATTCACACCACCACCACGACCTAGAATACTAAAGTTGATTCCGCCTGGCCTTTCTTCGATATGTAATCCACAACGAACAGGAAACTGACTATGATCAAGTTCATCCTGTAGAAATGATCTGACATCATCTGTTAATGTCCACTTTGATCTGTATATATTTTCATTCTTCTCCCATACATCTGCACCCGAACAATTATAAACTCTCTTTGCCCTGTAACAAATATCTAATCCCAGTTGGTCAACTGTCTTTTGTCTATCACTACCAGTCACCAGATAGACATCATGTTTACAACAAAATATAATCATGAATGCCTGAAAGGCTGAGTCGATTACTTGTCTGCTTGGTGTCAAAGTTCCATCAACATCAAAGATATATTTCATAATTTTAAAATAGTTAAAAAAAAGGAGGTTTAACCCTCCTTTCTTGGATTTTTTAGTTCCCAATTTTCATCGGGAAATATGTTTAGGTAAACCCATTTCGCATAGTGAACTCCTCTATAACACAGGAAAGCAAATACTTTCTCTGGGTCATGAATTTCTGGATCGAAATCTGGAATTTCGGGTGGTTCCCAATTGAAATTGATATGTATCATTTGACTTTACCTACTGTAACAATTATTTATAATTGTATAACAGTTGTGCTTCTGCGTAGATGAGTGTCAAGAAAACTACGCTTGCAAGCATGATCTCTGTGACTTCAATCATCTTACTTAGCTCCCTGTACAGCAACGCCTCTGTAAACAAGTTGTTTCTGAGACTGCTGAGTTTCCTTCTGACGAGTTTCAGTATCGTACTGAACTCCTCTGTAAGTAACCTTTGCCATTTGGTTTTCTCCTAAAGTAGTTGGATGTTTTTAATATCCGTTCCTTCAGTCGGCTTTTGCGTCTCCCGTGGGAGATGAACGAACCCGTTCCGAGTCGGCTTACTTGCGTCCTATCTGCCATGTCTCACATTGTTCATCTGATACTTTGGTGCGAAAGTAATCTATAAGATACTCGTGTGCATCAGAGTTAAGATTTTCATCACTGAGAATCTCAATTCTTGATTCATTCCACTCATCACATGATAGTTCCCAATGGGCAGAATCATGTTCTGAAAGAAGTAATACCAGTAGTGCGAGAGTGTGCATACGGATGAACGTTGTGTTAATACTAACACATTCACACTATATAGGCAAGAAGTTTTGTAACTTGTGTTACAGTTTTATATTGATTTTAGATTTAAACGTTACTTAATGTAATATTAACTACAATTTAAACCCAGCGAATGTGTCTTTCTTGACATCCTGTTTGATTCCACCCACAACATAGGACTCAACCTCTGTTTCTTGGGGTGCAACTTGAAGTCCTTTGGATGAAATCCAGTGTTGTGTCCAAGGTAATGGATTGTTACGAGCAGGGATGTCATAGATTGGTTTTAATCCTATCGCTTTCATACGGCGATTGGCAATCCACTCTACATAATTACCTAATAATTTGTCATTCAAACCAATCATACTTCCATTTTTGAAGAGGTATTTTGCCCATTGTTTCTCTTCATCAACTGTCTTCTTAAACATTCTAATTGTATTCTCTCTTTCCTCTTCTGCGATCTGTTTCATCTCTGGATCATCACCTTCATTCCATTTGTTCAATATCTGTTGTGTGACAACTACATGCTGGTTCTCATCCCGACTGATGAGGGATATGATTTTAGCAGATCCTTCCATGAGTTTGAGTTCACCGAATGCAAATGAACATGCGAATGATACATAGAATCGTATTCCTTCCAGAATATTGACATTGGCGATTGCCCTATAGAGTTTCCGTTTGAGTTCATGTCTGTCATAAGTCCCTGTTGGATGTCCTTCCACTGCATACTTCCACAGATTACCAGAATCGTACTCGTGAGCATCGTTCACAAAATCATCATATGATGATGTTACACTTTCCGCACGTTCTAATATTTTCTCGTCTTTTAAAATTGTATCGAATACTTCGGCTGGATCTGAGTAAACATTCTTGATGATGTATGTGTATGAACGACTATGGATCATCTCCATAAATTGCCAGACGTTCATGCACGCTTCCAACTCTGGAAGAGAACAATATGGTGCGAATGCCATACCAGGCGCCCTACCTTGAACAGAGTCTAACATAATCTGATATTTCAGATTTGAAGTAAAGATGTGCTTCTGTTCTGATGTTAAGTTCTGATAATCAGAACGGTCTTTTTGTAGGGAAACTTCTTCTGGTCTCCAGAAATAGCCTAATTGTTGTTGAGTTAATTTCTCGAACACAGGATATTTAGACCCATCATATCTTTGAACTCCTAAAGGTTGTCCAAAAAACATGGGTTGTTTCTTTGTTTCGACTTCTTTTGTATTGAAAACAGTCAGACCTGACACGTTATTCTCCGTTGCTAAATTTTACAGGATTCACAATCATCTTCTTGTTCAACAGAACAATCTTCTAATAATTTATTTAAACTTTCTTTGACATCAACCTCGTCAGTTTTGAGGTCATTTGTGTTTTGATAGTAGGATGTTTTCCAACCGTATTTGTATGTAGTTAAAAAATCATTTGCCATCACCGACACTGGAACTTCATTGTCAGGATAATTCTCTGGATTATAACTCCAGTTACCAGATATAGCCTGATCAAAGAATTTTTGCATCACAGATATAATTTTAATATATCCTTCATTATCTTTCATATCCCAAAGAATTGTATAGTTATTCTTTAGATGTCCGTAGGAGGGAACAATCTGTTTAAGAGGCCCTTTCTTTGACTTTTTAACGGACAAGTAGTCTCTAGGTGGTTCGATTCCATTGGTTGCGTTTGACACAATGGAACTGCTCTCTGAAGGCATTTGTGCGGACAGAGTGCTGTGCCTGAGTCCGTGTTCCAAGATAGATGACCTAAGACTATTCCAATCATAGTTGAGTTTGTTTGGTACGATCTCATCTACTTCAGTCTTGTAAGTATCAATCGGTAATATACCACCAGAATATTTTGTACGATTAAAATATTCACACTTACCTTTTTCTTTTGCAAGTTGATTAGATGACTTTAACAGATAATATTGAAATGCTTCAGTAAGATCATGAGTCAATTGCCATGCAGATGAATCACCATAGTGTTCTCCGTTCTTTGCCAAGTAGTGTGCAAGACCTATGAATCCTATACCAAGAGATCTTCTTTTTTTAGTTGAATTCTCTGCAGCCTTTACTGGATATCCCTGATAGTCAATTAACTCCTCCAGACCCCTTACAGATAGGTCACAGAGGTCTTCTAATTCCTCTAGCCTATTAATCTTTCCAACATTAATTGCGGATAAAATACAGAGAGCGATCTCTCCATCAGGGTCATCAATGTGTGAGATTGGTTTTGTGGGTAAAGTAATTTCTTGACAAAGATTACTCATGCTCACTTTATCTATAAAAGATGAATGTGAGTTACAATGATCAATATTCATCAGATAAAGACGACCAGTTTCTGCACGTTCCTTAAGAATGTTCAAGATTAATTCTTGAGCATCTACTTGTGACTTAGGAACTGATTCATCTAACTCATATTGAGTGTATAGTTCATCAAAAGATTCCGTACCAAAACTATCATAAAGCCCTGGCACATCATGAGGAGAAAAAAGTGTGATCTTCTCGTTTGTAATAAACCTTTCATAAAATAATTTACTCAATTGAATACTATAGTCTAATTTCCTTACACGATTATCTTCTGTTCCTTTATTGTTCTTGAGTACAATTATGTCTTCTATTTCTTTGTGCCAGATTGGGAAGTGGACAGTCGCTGATCCACCTCTAATGCCGTTCTGAGTGCAACATCTGACAGTACTTTCAAACTTTTTGAGGAAAGGTACAACGCCTGTGTGCTGTACTTCTCCACCCCTGATTTTACTGTTGATGCCACGGATGCGGCCTGCGTTGATACCGATACCCGCCCTTTGTGCAACATATTTGCCGATAGCCATATCAGAACTAAAGATGCTATCGAGGGTGTCATCAGAATCAACAAGAACACAGCTAGCAAATTGTCTAAGAGGAGTTCGTACCCCGCCCATGATAGGCGTGGGGATGTTGATTCGGTGTTTCGAGATTGCTTGGTAGTATCTGGTGACATAATCGAGTCTTGTTGATTGTGGATATTCTGCAAATATAGTCATAGCAATCAAAAGATACATGAACTGAGGAGTTTCATAAACTTGCCCAGAACTTCTATCTTGCACAAGATATTTATCAGCTACCTGTCTAAGTCCAGCATATGTAAATATAAAGTCACGGTCATGATCAATGATATCATTTAAAATTTCTATCTCTTCTTTTGTGTACTTAGATAAAATATCAGCATCATAGACATCCTTCTCAATACAATCAGTAATGTGATCATATAAGTGTGGAAGTTCCCATAGTCTACCATATAGACTTTTACGAATCGCATACAATAACAATCTTGCGGCGACGTATTGATAGTTTGGATTGTCTAAACTAATCAGATCACTTGCAGATCTTATCAATATTTCCTGTATTTCAGCAGTTGTAATACCATCATAAAACTGAATACCTGATTGTATTTCAACTTGACTTGCAGAAACCCCTGCAAGATTCTTACAAGCCTCTTCGCACATGATGTGCATTTTCTCAAGGTCTAATGATTCGATTGAACCATCTCTTTTCTTTACTTTTGTTCCGTTGCTCATACCTTCTTCCAAAGATTTAATTTTAGTTTTGCTGTTAATTCAGAGTAAGTACTACTTTCTAGTATAGTACATATATTATGTTTTGCAAGAATCATTTCATTTACGTCTTTCTCCTTTACATTTGATGGCCAAATTACTACTTTATCTCCACGGTTGATGAGTTTTTCAATTCGACTGACGATCTCTCTGTTGCGAGGTTCGTTATCAAAAACCCAAATATAATCGCCCCAACCAAACGTCCGAATATCAACATCGGAGCCGCACATAGCAACCGAGTTTTCCACGAAGAGGGAATCGAAAGGCCCTTCGAGGATGTAAATAGGTTTTTTGGTATTGATCTTTTCCAGTCCATAAAGTTTAGGTGCATCCTCATCTAACATCACAGTAATATACCTCATCTTCGATGTCGGGTCAAGTGATCTACCCTGATAACCAAAGAGTTGGCCATCTGGATATCGAAGAGGGATGATGATTCTCTGATCATCGTGTTTTGTATCATCGAAGGTCTTCTTATGCCTGTTTGTCCACTCTTTAAAATTAGGACAGTAGTAAAGTTTGCTAAGAATGTCTTCCTTTATACCACGATTGATGAGATACTTTTTCGCTCGGTGTGTAGTATTTAGTTCTGAGATTTTTACAAGATCATCACATATATCTTTCTTTCTAAACTTAGGTGAAGTAAATGTAAATTGTGGTTCATCGACTACAAAATTCTTTCCACCAGCAAACCCTTCCTTAAACTTTTCCATAATGTATTGTTTATGAAGAGTCGAATCAATCTGTTTAAGAAGATTATTAAATGACAAACTGGCACCACAATTGTGACACTTAAAGTTTGTATTTGTTTTGACCTGATAGATATATCCTCTTGCCTTATTCTTATGTTTCTGTGAATCACCACAGATAGGACAACGAAAATTATATAGGTTTGCCTTCACTTTTTTAAATCTATCTAATCGTGAAGACACCAAGCCAATATACTTGGAATCAATTATATCCATATAGGGATATTACTTTTCTATTATTATACTCGAAACTGGTGGTGGAGTCAACACTGGTCTAATAATTCTTTGTCCGATTGGACTTACAACAAAAGATATTATAGCAAGACCACCAAATATTGACCACATTTTTTTCTCCATCAACCTTAAACGGTTATCTACAAGTCTTATGTCTCTCTCACATCCTTTCTTGATTGTCTCTGCATGTCGATCTAATTTCTCATCTACCTGTTCAATTTTCTCAAACAAAACTGCATCTATACGATCTTGCTTCGTCAATTTCTCATCATGAACAGCAAGAAGTTGCCCCATCTTTACAGAATTTTCCTGTAGGGATGAAACAACTTTCTCTAATCTTTCTAGTATTGCAGCATTAACGTTAGTATTGTCTTCCATCTCACGTCATCACACTCTTCAATCGATTACCCTTTTGGATATCTCGATACATCTGAACATATTGTTTTGGATAATTTCTTTGTTTTTTATTTCTACGATCTATCTTAGCTAATACTGGGTCATAACCTGCTACTGGGCCTTTTGGATCTGCTGAACCTGTATATCCTCCAGCTCCTACAGACATGGTAGGGCCTGCCTCCTCTCTCAAAGACTTGAACATTTGACGTATTCTATTTACTCTTGCTTCTGCATTTCTTTGATGTGAATTATCTGCTAACTTTAGATACTCATTTGATGCATCTACCATACTATCGATATTCTTTTCTGTTACTTTCTCTACTGGATATACATTTGAAAATCTATACTTTGCTAATCCTGATTCACCTGGCGTCTGATAATCTTGACTTAAATCTGGCAGAGGTAATACTGCATCATATCCAGACACAGGGCCACTAGCGGTAGCAGAATTTGTATATCCGCCATCGCCAACAGACATCGTTGGAGATTCTTTGAGAGATCTTGTGATGTCAATTACTTTTGACAATCCCTTGTTCATTAGACTTTATTGAGTATTCCTAGGCACTCGACATCTACTGGTACATCATGAACTGCTGACTTTGGATAATCTGGTATTCTTCCCAAAAAAATTAAAAAAGTTTTGAGTACAGACCAGAGTTCCTTATCAATCTTAAAAAAGAGCAGTGGGGTAGCAGCGTCATCGAAGACGTTGTACAAGCATATGAAATGATTTAATAAAAGATGAGACTTCAACTCACCAGACTTCTGATATCTTTTCAGAAGCCTCTTTATATATTTAAACTTTTTGAGGTCTTCATAGAAGTCCTCTTGAGTTACTGCTTGTGGATTTTCATAATGTTTAATAGCGAACATCATGTAGTTATCTTCATTCAATTCATCAAATCTCATATCATATTATTTGTTATGTTATGCAGCGACAGTCAGTGTCCCAGCAGCAGTTCCGATTGCAACTACACTAGTAATTGTGGAGTTGGTGGTTGTTCCAGTATCCTTAATTGTTCCACTATTCAATGAAACTGGGTCAGCTACGACCTTAAGTACGTCAGCAGCATTTGTTGCAGCGTTAGCGGCAGCAATTACTTTTCTGAAAATAAGTTCGTTTGTAGTTGATCCAGATAAGTAATCACATGTAATATTTCTGGAAGATGATGTATTGTTAGTAACTAAGAACTGTGGTGTACCTGTAACAGTAACTGCCTCGTTGAATCTAACTCTTACATCAATATTACCACCTTCTGACTTGTCAAATTCGGTAGTTATGAATTCTATCTCTGTAATATCAGCAGAACCAAGAGCTACGTTTAATTCACCAATTGCAACCAGAACTTCTGGTGTTGCACTTGTATTATCATTACCACTAAAAGCAGAACCAGCCTCAAGAACCCATCCACTTGAGTTTGCAAATACTAGTTTCTTTTCGGCATCTGTGAGATACTTAGGTTTTGACTCATCTGAGTCACTTGCTCCCCATGAAGACATCTTAATTTCCCAATAAATTTCCTTTTCTAAAGATATTTATAAAAACTAATCTCTAGTTATAAGTGCCTCTTTAACAGACTCAAGTAATTTATCGTCAGCAGTTGTTTTAGTTAACTTAACTGCCTTCTCTAAGACTACAATACAAATTTCAACAAGTTTTTCTCCCAACTCTGCATCGTCTGGGATTTTGCTCACTGCATCGGAAACAATCTTCGATGCGAAAGGTAATAGAAATGACAACATTTTTCTGTAAAATACACTAATACTATATATGCGACTTATTACCCTGCTGATCTAAACCCTGCTGATCCACCTGTAAGTGAAGGAGCTGGAATGTTTGGAAGTCTGAATCTATTTCTTCTACGATCACCCACATTACTACCAACTGTACCAGCACCAGCTAAACCAATTGCTGTTGATGTTCTATTCTGTGGTTTGACTAACCCCTTAACAAATTTGTTTGATTGTTTAGTACTTGCAATAGCTCCTCTCATTGCTTTAAACTTGGTTGGTTTAAGTTTTCTAGCAATTTGAACTGCTTTTTTTGTTCTTCTTAGATCTCTTGCTAAACCCACAGCACCCAGACCAGCAGATACACCAGTTCCTAAGCCTGGTATTAATCCTGTTATAGCCTCTGCACCAGCAAGAGTTCCTCCAACAATGTCACCAGTTGCAAATCTTCCGATTGCCTCTGCACCAGCGATTGCAGATCCTACACCATATATTCGTTTTGCACCAAACTTAGCACCAGCTCTACCGATTGTTTTAGCTGCAAGAGCTCCACCTTTTCCAAATGCTCTTTTACCCACTGTCTTTCCAACAGTTTTAAGATTACCCACTGATAAACCTTTTGAAACTTTACCAACTGCTGTTTTACCCATGTCAGCGACTGTCGCTCCTGACTTGCCTAATCCTGTTTGTCTAAGTGCTTTGAACGTGGGTTGTACGACACCTTGATTAGCAATCTTTCCAAGTCCTTGTGCAGTCGATCCAACTACTTTTGTTGCATCCGCTGCCTTTGTAAGAGGTTTAGCTACAGCCTTTCCAATTTTTTGTGATGCAGAGACAGCCTTTTGTGGTGTCGCTTTAACATTTTTTATTAAACTATCAGTTTTTAATTTTTTTCTAGCTTGAACAAAATCTTTTTCCTTTACTCTATAAGTTGAACCCAATGGTTTACGTCCAGCCTTAGTTGTACCACTTGCTCTAGACATCATATCTTTTTGAAGTTTTTTCTTAGCCACTAATTTTCTTGACTTCTCAACTTGAGACTCTGGTGGTTTATCACCAATTTTATATGATGTAACTTTTCTTGGCTTTTCCCCTGGCGCAACACCAATTTTATCTTGAGGAATTTGTTTTTCCTTTCCTATTCTTATTACATCATCAGCGTTATCAAAATCTGCAGCTGTAGTGATTTTACCTTTTTTAGTATAAAATTTAGCTTTTTTTCCTGTTTCTTTTTCAATAGTTCTACTTATGTTTTCCTTAGCCTTTTTAGATGCTACTCCTTTGGGCATCATAGTGGTTCTAACTGCGGAAGAGATTCTACCTCCAAATTTTTTAATATCATCTAAAACATTCTCATCAATCACATAACCACCAAAAGCCTCAGCAACTTGTGATAAGTCAAGTTCCTCATTTGATTTTGCTTTACTTGTTTTCTGTGTGTACATCACAGCATCTTTTCCATACTTCTTACGAAGTGCAGTAACCACATTGTTGACAGCTATTTGAGATCTCTGCTGTGCCTGTTGCATAGATTTCTTTCTCTCCTTCGCACTCATTGGTTTTCGAGGAGCAGTAGTTGCGTCTTTCTTATCTTTAGTTGGTGAGACTCTTCCTTCATCTCTTGCAACATCATATCCCTCTTCTGGAATATAATCTTCTTGATTCAATATTTGTTTCTGTTTTTTATTAACAACTTCCTTTGTAGTCTTCTTCTCTTCGGCCCCCTCTTTTTCGGGCATAACTATGCAGTTTGGGGACTTGGGAGAAACCAGTCCCCCTTTTACTTTTTTACTTGTTCATTAAAATCTAGATCGATTCTCCATGCAGAAAAACCTTCCTTTACCTTACCACGTTTCTTCGCAATTGCTTTACCAATTGCCTTACGACGTGCTGAAAGATACTTATCAGTTCCATCTTTCTTACCATCATTATTGATGTCACCATCTTCCTGACCGACAGCATCCATCTTCTCAGGAATCATTCTTCTTTTCTCAGGTGTAAGAGTATCCTTTTTCTTTTCAGTTTTTGTTTGTCCAGCAACATAAGGCATATTCTGATCATACTTTACTCCTTCTTTCATCTTCTTACGTTTCGCTTTAGTCTTTGCAATCACTCGATCAGCAGCTTCACTTCTTCTTTTATTTGGGCCGTCATAAGCCATCGCACCCTTCTGTGTACGAGGTGCTTTCTCTTCTTTTTTCTTACCAAATGCAGACATAACACCACTTGGTTTACCTGATCCTTTGTACATTCCGTAAGCCATTCCTTCCTCCATATCTTCATCCTTTTTGAATTGTGGATGTTTATCCATCTCATCCTTTGTCATTCCTCTTTTCTTTCTAAGAGCCTCTTTTCTTTTCTTAGTTCCCTCTTCACCGTCATCGAATCTCATTTCATTAACAACTTCTTCACCTAAAAGTTTTTCTTTTGCCATTGATTTCACAACATTTGGTGCTGGTGATGATCCAAGTATCTGCATAAATATTTTTCTTTTCTCTTCGTCTGTAGCACCTTGAGGAACTTTTGACTTTGCTTTATATCTTACATCAGAAGCCAATTGTGATGCTTGTTTCTCCAAATCAGAGTCACCAGCAGCATGACCTGTTTTCTCTTCATGAACTGCTGCATACGCATTCATCAAGTCTTTTTGCAATTTTGTACTAAGCATTACCTTTTCGCACGTTTCTTTCTAGATTTATTTATAAAATTTAATATGATCGGATGATGAGCAAGTCTTTGAACATATTCACGATGAGAATCTGTTCCAACTTCTCTTTGACTTGCAGGCACACCAGAGATCTCAGTAAACTTCTCAGTGATATCCTTGATCCATGATTTGAACATCATATTATCTTCAGTCACTGCAATAATATGATTTGCACCTGTACGAATAATCTTACCAACCAAACCAGTATTATCATTCTCTACAGTATCTCCTACTTGAAATACATTTCCATTCATGTAGTTCTCACGAAGATTTCTCCAATCAAACTTAGGAGCAATTCTCCACATCTCATTCTGTTGTTTCTTGACATTCATTCCTTTTCTAATTGAATCATATAACTTTCTTGCATTCTCATCCTTAAAACCTTTTGGTATTCCTGTTCTAAAAGTATCATAGTCATCATCTGCAGCAGCCTTTCTTAACTTAGATGCTGACATTGCACTAACACCCTCACCATCTGGGTCACGATCTCCAGCAGACACTACTTTAATACGATCAAATTTATAAAGTTTATTATTATATTTGTTTGCTAAGTTCTCAAATTCTTTTTGACGATCTTGTCCAACTACAATATTAACAGACTTTGCACCTCTTTCATTTGCACCTTTCAAGGCATCAAAGATTGTTCTAGTCTTATCATTATTCATAATATGTTTCGCATGAGTTGGAAACATTTGTTGCATATATCCAATCTTTGTTTCTGGATCTAATGGATTTTTTGCAGGGTCATTTGATCTTGATGGATATATCTCATAATTACCTTTACCAGCAACCTGTTTTACTTTGTTCAAAAGTTTCTCATGTCCAGTTGTGGGTGGATTAAAACGACCAAAAGCCACAGTCATATCCGCCTCATCATCATTCGGATTCGGCTTCGCAACTGTTTGAGAAGATATTGCTTCGTTTATAAATCTAGTAAAACTTTTCATATTTTCGGTGCGGGCATAGGATTACCCTTATCCCAATTTTTATCTGCGGTAAAGTTTGCACGACTGAACTCTAAACGATCCACAAGTTTAAGAGCTTGACCTGATCGGATTGCAACAAATCCTTCGGGTGCAGTTACACGATAACCATCTGGAGTTCTTAAAAAAGTTCCAAAGGTATTCACTTTCTGCAACTTACGAATCATAAAATTTTTCGCAGCCTGTAAATTCATATAAGATGCAACAGTCATGTATATTGACTGTTGATTATCAGAGATAAATTTCAGACCTTTATTCTTAAGCTCTAAGTATTTATCTTTTGTTGACTTCATCTTCTTAGTTGCAATTTCTTTATCCAATGCGTTTGAAAAATATTGTGCAAAGTCTCTTGCAGTATTGCGAGCACCAATTAAATTACGACCTTCACGAACATATCGATTAAAGAAAGTCTTGAACATAATATTCAGAGTAAACTTATTCATGTTATTTTCTTTCATCATGTCAAGAAAACGAGATGACTGTTTTAAAGATCCTTCCGTTTTGTTGACAAGATTTGCATAACTTGTTTTTTCAGCTTGAGTCATATTAGCTTCACCAGATGCATTTTTAAAATCAGATGATGTCACAAATACATCAGTGTTACCTTGAACACCGATGTTACCAAAACTTGCAGACATTGTATCTAAACTTCTTCCAGAATATGAGGTGTGAAATACGATTCCAAATTTTGCCTCAGATATCTTTTGTCCAATATCACTATCCTTTGGAACTGCGTAGACAATTGTGTTTGGTTGAAATGCAATACATGTATCACCACCTATCACAGCTTCATACTTATCATCAGTAAATAAAAGATCTCCTTGTACTACATTTGGAATTGAGAGTTGTGAAAGATATTTGTAAGCGTCTTTAAGTTTTTGTGCAAGTTGCCCAGGCGGATATATTCTATCTACATCTTCTTCCGAGTATATAATTTTTGGAGTTACCGCATTGAACACAGACTTTGTACCAACAAAAAATCTTCCGTTATCTGGATTTGTACCACAAACCACAGCAGGAGCTCCATCCCACTTCACAGTAACCCGAGCATCTGCACCTCCTTGGTCTAACATCCTTCCAAGTGATCGAAGAAAAGCAACTGCTTCTTTACCACCTTGAGATCCGCCGTTCAAGATATTATCTTCTAAGTGTTCGAGGTGAGTATTTTTCACTATCTATTGAGAAAGTAATGATTTATGACTTCTATCTTCTCATGTGCCTGTGCAATTGCAGTAATCTCTGTCTCTATTGCTGACATAACATCAGAATGCTCACCAATACCCACAGGTTGATTGAGATAGATCTCAACGTTCTGTTGGTGTTTAGCAATCAAACCATTATAGTATGTGATTTGATTCTTTAGAATATCTTCACGCAAATTAACCATGTGATACAAGTAACTAAGTTTATTTATTTCTATTATAACACACTGTTTACAGTATATCTACCTTTTCTTCACACCAGTTTTAGAAACTTTGGGGATATATGCACCACCACCAAGTATCATCATCAACTTTAATTCTTTATATATGTTATTCCCAGCTCTAAATTTAAATCTAAACTGCAACAAATGTCCTTTTGGTGCATTGGGGCCTGTCATAAAAACTCTTCTACCAGTTACTGATCCACCATATAAATTATATCCAGATGGAGCATTTTCAACTCTTAAATTACCTGTTGTTGATTCCAACTTATCGATATAGGCGGGAGTTGTTTCTTTAATAGTTGTTTTATCTACATCAATTACATCAGCTAAATCCTGTCCAAAGGTTGCACTCCTCATAATATTAAACAACTCTTTTTTAAATTTTCTTGGATTGGTTCTAGCTGCAGTATCCATACCTTTCATTACATCTTCAAAAAACATTCCGCTTAACTTTACTTTTGCTCTCTTTTCAGCCTCTGTTCTAGCAGTAAATAATAAATCTCCAAGAAGTCTACGATATTTAGCTTCCCTCACTGGCATCTTAATACCTAATCTACCAATGATATCCAATAATCCTTTATAAGGGCTTCCACCTTGTACTGTTGAACTACCAGACTTCAAAGAAAATATCATCTCTTCATCAATAATACTATCACCATTCATATTAATTTGAATCATGATGTCACCTTTAAGCATACCTTTGGTTTTTTCACCCTCCTGACCATCTGCAATAATATCAACCTTAACCTCATCTGATTCATTATTTTTTAACCATACATTTTTTGCTTTTATAATTCTTTCTCTGTAGTTTGTGTTTAAAATATCAATTATTTGTTGTATTTTCTTATCCAACTCTCCAATATCACCAACTCGATCATACATCATTTTCCACTCTGGCCCATATGCTTCCCAAGTCGATCCTTGTTTTAATCTTACACTTAAATTAATCTCAACAATATCTGGGTCTGGTGGAACTTCTTTTGATGAGAATTGATAATTAAAAGCTCCTGTTTGAAATAATTTTGTATCTATCTTTGCACGAACAGTATTAATTCTACCTCTACTTACAGAGTTATTAGCAAATAAGTCAGCAAGACCTATGGAGAATATTCCCTCCATAATGTCACCTTCATTTCTCTTCGCCATCCTATTTTAAAAGTCTACGATCCTATCTATTTAGAGATCATCTACCGCACGATTTTCTGATTTATAAACATCAAACTCTCCGCCAGGATATCTCTTCTTCAACTTCTCTACATTACCAGCAATCACATCATCAAGTGTAATGTTCAATGCCATACATGCCTGCATTACATACCACATAACGTCACCCAACTCAATAACAAGATGTTCTCGATTGTGGTCGTCCCAAGGCTTACCTTGGAAAACCATTTTCTTGACGATCTCCATAAACTCACCACCTTCAGCACTAATCCCAACAGCAGCAGTAAGAAGCCTGTGAATATTGGAACCTTCTCCGTCAAGGGCACTAAGACTCTTAATGAAAGATTGATAATCTTTACTGGGATCGGATGTGACACCATCCACGAATAGAGAGTACTTAGAAAGGTCAACGGTATGATCTGTGTAATTGATATTCGGTTGTTGGTTGTTATGTGTATTAAAGTCTCCAGACATAATTAAAATTTGAATTGGGCAAACTTTTTAGTTGTTTTTTCCTCATTCTCATTATACTCCACTTCCTGTCCACTGTCAAGTAAATCATCTTGTGCAGCCTGTTCACAATCATATAATCTCATCTTTGCACGATCAACTCCAATCACAAATCTACGATTATAAGTCGGGTCATTATATCTATTCTTTAATTGTTTGACCATTATCTGTCCCAACCCCTCAAGCTCCTCCGTACTAATAAGAGCGAACATAAGATCAGCAGTGGCAGGAAGACCGAATGACTCACTTGTATCAGTAAGATCCACATCACTGCTAGCAAAACCAGAGCGAGTCGTCTGAGTAGCGGAGAAGATAGGAACATTAGCCTCAACTGCAAGACCCCTGAGCTCTTCAGCAATCGCCTTAATATAGGAATACGAGTTAACATTTGATCCAGCCTTGTAACGTGACGATGCACATATGTTTAAGTAATCTATGAATATTATATCAGGTTTGAAAGACTTTTTCAATGCAAGTTCATTAAGTAAAGCCTTGAAGTGACCTGAGTGGGCAGATGCAGTTGGATATTCTTTAATGATAAGTGATCCTTGAGTCTTCTTTGCAAGATTAGTTACCTTACTTTCAAAGATTGGTTTTGGTAAATCAGTAATCTCTTGTATGTTTACGTTTAAAAGATTTGCATCAATTCTTTCTGCAATCTTTTCTTCTGCCATTTCTAAAGTTATGTATAAAACGTTCTTTCCTTCTAAGAGAACAGAACTAGCATGATGACACATAAACAGAGATTTACCAACCCCAGTGCCTGCAAGTGCGATATTGAGCGTCTTGTTTGGGATGCCTCCTTTTGTAATCTTATTAAAATATTCGAGGTCGAATTGTATCCGACTTTCTTTCCTATTATAGAGTTCGTATCTTTCTTCATAGTCCTCCAAGTAATCGTGGCCTACATTACGATTAAAAGAAACAGATAAAGCGTCTGATAGTATTGTTGGTATTGCGTCTCGGTTTTGTTTGTCATCTTGACCATCTGCAATTTTAATTGACTCCATCAGAGCCAGATAAATTGCACGATCACGACACCATTTCTCTGTCGTGTCACTCAACCATTCAAGATCGCATTCAATATCTTCCAGTTCATTTATCGTTCCGTTTATATTCTTGACTTCTTCTTGCGTGATATCACGTCTGTCTTCAATTTCAATGAGTAGTACTTCTTTTGTAATTAAGTTATTGTACTCTGCCACATATTTAGTAATATGTTCAAATACAACTCTCTCGTTACGTTCATTGAAGTAATCTGGTTCAATAAAAGGTATAACTTTTCTGAGATATTCTTCGTTGTAAACTAAATTTCTTAGGATAACTTTTTCAATACGATCCATTTAAATATAATGAAAATAGGTAGTCAAGATATACTTTGTACCTGATACAATTGGTAGACCAGCATGAGGATAAGTCCACACGCATGGGAAAACTAAGACTCTACCAGTCTTAGGGTGGATGACTTGTTGATGAGGATAGAACTCAGTTTCGCCACCAGTAAAATTATCGTTCAAATATACCAAAAAGGCAATCCATCTTCGTGCAGATTTGTAATCTGAAACATCAACATGTTTATCAAATGAATCTCCAACCTCATATTTTTTAATACGAAGTTCTTCAAATCCATATTTACTAGGCAATAAATCATCAGAGTATCCCAACTCTTTAAGATAATCCATTCCTAGTTCAGAAAATTTTTTATACATGCCAGAATATTCTGGCATGTCACCTATGTTCCTTTGATAGAAATTAGGTTTATGTTCGTTTTCAACTCTTTCATTCTTTTCTTCAACTAACTTAATCAATTCAGAACATGTAGATTTGGAGAAGACATCATCGTAGGTTTCGATGTAGTCATTCCCCATAACTAAATTCTTCATTTGCAGCTTCTTCTAATTTTTGAATTATGTCTTCTGTGAAATACTTATCTGGATCAGCAAGTATAGCAGAAGGATAAACGGAAGTATCACCGACAACAATACGATTGCCTTTTCTGGAAAAAACTCCATGTTTCTCACCCAGTTCCAGTAATCCGTAATACCTGTCCAGTCCACGCTCGTCGTAGTATAATCGTATTTCAACTTCCTTGTTCTCTTTACTTAGACGTGATTTATGAGTCTTTGCTTTGATAATGTTTCCAATGACTTCTTTTCCGTCCTTCTCTTTTTTCTTTGAGAGATATATGATTGTAGATGCTGCGTACTTGAGACCGCTGCCTCCACCCATTTCTTTTGTAGGGAAGTAAGATCCGATAACGTCATAGGTATGATTAGTAACTATTAATGGAATGTTTGCTTGACCAAGTTTAAGTGTAAGCATTCTGAACGCACCCTTGACAAGTTGAGATTTGGTCATGTCTCTTACCTGTTTATCATCTAACGCATCACGAATCTCTTTCTCTGTGGATAACATACCAAGAGAATCCAATACAAACATACAAGGTTTACGATCTGCCTCATCTGTTTTTAAGTATATATCTACGGCTTTAAGTGCCTTCGTTCTAAACTCTTCAATTGTTACGACATTGACAACAACCAACCGTGTTGTATCAACTCCACGAGACTCCAGTAATCCTTTATTGACTGCTGCTTCAGTGTCAAAGTAGAGACAATACCCATCAGGGTTAGTATCCAAAAAGTTCTTGACAACAGCAAGTGAGAAATAAGTTTTACCAGTAGACGACTCACCAGCAATGGCAGTAATACGATTGCTACTAACCCCGCCAAGAATAGACCCACTAATGAGTCCATTAAAAATGTAGGATCCTGTGTCAATGAATCTTTCAGTCTCGTCAATATCTGACGCAATCTGTGTATATTCATCTCCGATCTCTTTTACTATTTCTTTTAGAAAATCCATTAAATTACCATTCCATGTTGTTCACGAAGTATTTTCTTATAAGGCCCGCCAGGGTTCTCATCTCTAACTTCTTTTACTAACTTCAACTTTTCATGAAGTTCATCTGCACCATCACCAGAGGTGTGTTCAGACATCCAGACTAGCAAGTCTAGTTCTTTATCATCGATAGGTAAGTCCATTATACAAAAAATGATTCTAAGTTTACTCTTCTCTCAGACTCCCATCCAATTGATTGGAGGATGATCTTGAGAGGTTCAAGGAACGACTTCTCAAATTGTAGATCATAATCTATGTATTTGTCAAGGTTTAGTTCCTCTGGAAATTGTTGAATGAATGATATTACATTCTCCTGTATCGGATTTGGTCTCTTAAGATAACAAAATTTAATCTTTTCACCATTATTAATTAAAGAATACTTTTGTGTGAGTTGATTCTTCTTTACATAATGATTGAAAAGAAGAGCGCCACGAGCATGAATCGGTGTTCCTTTTTCATAGATCGCATTGACACTTCGATACTTCTTCACGTTACTCACAGTTCTTGGAAATGATATATCCTCTGGTGGTAACGAACTGAATTTGGTTCTGCATTGATCAATAAAATCAATTACATCATCTTCAGTCTTTGTCATGATTAATTTAAGAACATCTTTAATCATCTGACGACAAGGTGCAGGCGTTGATGACTTGACTGCCTCAATACCCATCATCTTGAGTTTAGGTTCCGCATAACGAACACCTTCACTATCCCAGACATTCAAGATATATCTTTTCTTTGCAGTCCAGATTCCACGATCAGCGATGTTCTCTCGCTTCATGATCATCTTCTGCTCATAAGCGTTGACGTAGGAGGCCAACTTTTCATAAGAACCCGATATATACTTTTCAAATTCCACATCACAGATCTTATTAAGGAACGTGACAATACTTTCAACATTCTTCTCTCGTTCTTTGTATATAACTTCGACCAGAGGGCCCAGATGCAAATAGATAGAATCAGTGTCAACAGCAATAACATAATCTTCATCCTTAGTTTTGAGTATTTTGTTTAGGTAATTATTCATCCGATCTTCAATCCAACGGATTGAAACCTGACCAGACAAAGTAATCGCTTCTGCATTTTCAAGTTTGTAATAACGAAAGTATTCGTTACCAATCGCACCATAAGCAGAGTTCAGTTGGATCTTACGAGCCATCTGAATATTATTGAATGTTGCGATATCTTTTACAAGTTTAGGATCTTTTGTGTCCTCATACTTTTGTTTCGCAGCAAGCATCTTCTTCTTATAGATTGTTCTTTCAGTGTATATCTTCTCCATAATCTCTGGTAAGAACCCACGAACATCTTTACGATACATTGCACCATTCGCACATACAGCACTATCCTTGTGAAGTTGAAAGTCTATCTCTTCTTGAAGTATTCGATCAACTGTAGCTGTTGGATGTTTGACATCCTTGAGGGTCTCTGGGGAAATATTATATTGCATAATGAGATGAGGATAAAGACTGTTGAGGTCAAAACTAACCACCCAATCATACTTTCCTGGCTTCGGTTCCTTGACATAAGCGCCTGCGTATTTTTCAGATTTTGATGTTCTTTTCTTTGGTGGTATGACAATATTCTTTTCCTTTAGATAGTTGTAGATAATTGTATCCCACATACGAACTTGATAGTGAATATCAATGAAATTGACTTTCGCATCAAATGCCATTGTAATCGCAAGTTCAATCAATTTCAACTTGTCTTCCATACGGTCAACAAGTTGAACGTCTTTGATATTATATCGAACAAACTTATCCCAATCTTTTGTGTAGAACTCACGGAAAGTATCATACTCATTGTGATCGAGTTTCTTCTCACCCAACTCATAGTTGGCGATATAGTCCAATCGATATGACTCTTGGTTTGTATATGTAAATCTTTTATACAAGTCAAGATAATCAAGTTGAGTTACACCACCGATGTCATAAGTAATGTTCTTACGACCACTAATATAAATCTCTCCTTGAGATACTAGACCCCAAGGCGAAAGATCTTTCATTGACTTTTCACCAAGAATACGATTGATTCTGCCAGCAAGATATGGAATATCATACATCTGAGAGTTCCAACCAGTAATTACTTCTGGAAGATTCTTTCTCCAGTATGATAAGAATGAAGAGAGTAAGATAGATTCATTCTGACAGTAAATATAATTTACATTTGGGTCTTTATTTACAAACGGTCTCGAACCAAAAGTTGTAACCTTCTTAGTTGCATAGTCCTGTAAACTAATCAATAATAATTCTTCTGCAACATTCTCTACATCAGGGAAACCACTCTCTGCAGCAACCTCAATGTCAATCGTTACAAGACGAATTTTTTTGATGTCGAAGTTTATATGATCCTCTGGATACTTCTCTGAAATATATTGATAAACATATCTATCATTGCCATATATTTTAAAGTTCTCAACTTCATCATACTTCTTATAAAACTCACGACAATCTCTCACGAAGCCTGGTTGAATCGGTTCAACAGATTCACCTTCTAGAGTCTTGTATTTTGTTTTTCTTTTAGACGGAACGAATAAAGTTGGTTTCCATTCTTCTCGATGTGTGATGTGCTTTCCATTCTCATATCCACGAATCAAAAACTGATTACCTATGAGTTGTATATTGGTGTAAAATTTCACGAAGTCACTTTAGAATACTGATCGAAAATTAATGGGCTAGGAGTGACAAGAGTTATGATCTTATCGGAACTAATCATTATCTCATTTTGTTCAGTATAATCTTCCATCCACTTATGTAAATCACTACCTTCAATTTTGTAAGGTTTTGTTAATTTACAATTTGGATCTCCAATCTCAGAAGCAACCTCCTCGATTTCTGATACTACTATTTCCTGATTAGATAACAACAGGACTTTGATCACTTTCTCCGTTTCCATTTAATCTCTCCTGATAAAGTTTTTTTAAATTTTCTACTGGTTCAACGATTGTGATTACCCAATCAGCAGAACATGGTATTTTCTTTTCTGCTGCAAGAGGAACCCAAGGATAAAAAGTAATTCCTACTTTAGAATTAAATTCTTTTGTTGTACCATGTTCTCCTTCAACACCATTCTCTTCACTTAAGACAACAGGTTTCTCTGGTGAATACATTTTCACGATTAAAGGATCATGAAAAAAATATCCAACAACATCTTGTTCAGATTTAATCTCTTTTACGTCAGCGATAATATCTTCGCCTGACTTGAGCATTACTAGTTTGACAGTCATTTAATACTTTCTATGTTTACATTATAAAAGACCACTCAACAAAAGTCAAGTGGTCTTAAATCTATTGTGATTTATTTATAGGTAGTCTTTGCGTGTGTGATGTTCTGGAACTACTTTACCCAACTTGACGGTAAGGAGTCCATCTTCCAATGACACATCCCTGACCTCATAATCATCTGCAAGTGTCCAGGCTCTGTTGAAAGATCTTTGAGCCAATCCTTGATGGAAATACTCGGATCCTTCCTCTTTATCTTTTTTCTTTCCTTCAACGAATAATTTTCCATATTCAGTGTAGACATTAACTTCCTCCTTTTTGAATCCAGCAAGTGCAATCTCTAACCGAGACTCAGTATTATTTACTTGCACAAGATTGTAAGGTGGATAGTTTGTTGTGGTTTCATAAGAATTGAAAAAACGATCTAGGTAATCGTCCATACCTATTCCATTCTTAGAAATAATTTTCATCAACTCTGGTAAGTTTGCAGAGTGATACCTTGCTAGTGTGTTCATAGTTCTCCTTAAGTAAGCGAGTGTAATTTTGTCCCCGAAGGCGACACTACTAATTATAACACTAGGCATAAAAATAGGGGGTGGTGAACCCCCTAACAATACTTCGGTTTTCTACCTAGTCTAGCAGAACTCTACAATGGCTGACGCAAGTTTTATCCTTTACATCACATTCTGAAATACATTCAAAGTAGTCATCAACTGCATCATTCATAGATGTCTCACGTTCAAGATTCATCCAAGGTCTTAAACTATTAAAAGATATTAGATTATGCATAGATTGTTTTGATTTAAACACATAACTATCTATATCAGTTTTTATGACAGTAACACTTCTTCATTTAACAGTTGTGGTTTCTCTTCCTCTTCTTCTTTTAAATTTGCACCATCATATTCACTAATTAGTTTTTTACCACTTTTAATAAAGTCTTCAGATTTATCCATTTTAATTACCATTGCCTTCCTCCTCTGGTTTTTTTCTTTTACCTATATTGTATTTAGTTTCAAGATTCCACTCACCCTTTTCTTTGTAAGAGATGACTTTAATCTGATTCAATGGTGCGATGTCATTGACTTTATCAGTCGAGACAACAGAAACCAATCCCCAGTCTAAAAGCAATTGGATAATACGGTTTCTTCTTTGTACATCATTGACAGTGATATTAGCTCTCTTACCATCTAATGCGAATAGTTCTTTGAAGTGAACGATATAGTATCTGCCTTGTTTATGTAGAATATGGCAAGACTGATATAATTTCTTTTCCTTTCTTGAAGCTACACCAATACGAGTTAATGTTTCTCTTACCTTAAGAAAATCATCTGGTTCATTTAATGTAATTTCAATCATTTGGTCAGGCGACCAAGTAATTTGAGGCTCAACAATTGAGTTCATTTTTTTCCTCCAGTATCAAGTCGATCTCGAATAAACGAGAGTTGTTCTCTAGTCAAAATGTGTAAAACCTGTTTTGCCTTCTCATTACTATATCCATAGTAAGATTTAACAAGATCAAGATTTTCAAGTTGTTCTTTACGAATCCAAGGAGAGTATCTCTTCCTTTTCCTGAGGCTATTTAGAAAAAAATCATATTGTAACTTCTTTGATAGATTGGGTCTCATGTTCATTTCATTTGCAAACAGGATTGCATCGATGTGACCCGATAAACATTTATTCACAATGTATGCTGGATACTGTTTCTCTATATCAGGATCCTCATCAATTAAATTATCTTTGTTAAAATTAATTGAGTTCAACCATTCTTTAAGTTCTGTCATTATATAATGCAATTTTTTTATCAATGTAGACTTTCGCCTTTTTTAAATCATCAAGTTCACCCTCTTGGTCTTTGTGACCAGCACGACAAACATATTTTACCACATTACCAGTAAAAAAATCTAGTTCTTGATCTGCTATGAAATCCCAAACTTGGATCTTACCTCGTTGATAATGTGATGGTGAAAATTTATTCATAATTTTTTCGCTTAATAATAATTCTATCGTTTTCATAGTCAGGAGTAAATTCAATAACGTCATCGTGATCCCAACATAGTTCACTGTATAGTGAGTTTAGAATAGCCATGTCATCCCAGAGATCATTTGGTCTAGTCATGTTTTTCGCTCCAGTCTTTAAAATTAGTTGTTAGGTCTAAGGGTTCGGGATCTTTAATACCCTTTACTTTTTTCCAATTACTGTATAGTGCTTGAAGATGCCATGATTGAGATAAACTCTTTGGCCCTTGTTCAAGAAGATCGAGTTCCATTCTATTGCTAGTGTAGGATTTGTATTCTTCTCTCCAGTTGGAGTCGTCAAATGTTTTCATAATAATTTATTTTCGGATAACTACGATGTCTCCATCATCATCTTCTTCTTCATCATCCAGTCCTTTGAAAACAAGAAGTTCATCTCCTGTTTGAACATCAGTCATTTCTGGATGAACGTTTCTCTTGATAGGTCTGTTCATTTCATTCAAAGTTGATCCCATCATTTTAAACATAAATGCAAAAGTCATTCCGAATAAAGCAACAAAGAAAGTCAAGTATATAAAGACTGTAATATCATTCATTATCGATGAAATATTTTTTGAATCGGTACTTGTCGTATTCTATCTATAACATCAGTCTCAACTCTATCTACAATTTTATCTAAGACATCTATATCAATGTCCATGAAAGGTGGAATGACACCTAATAATCTTAACAATCCATCTACAAACAAAGCGAGTGCAGTGAATCCTAATATCATACTAAGAACGGTTGCATCACGATTATGCTTTAACATTGACTCTTCATCAATCTTCCGTGCTTCATCAACTGCTTCCTTAACAGCAGCTTCAAGAAGAATGTTGACTTCTTCTTTAGTATATGTGTACTTACGAATCTTTTCCTCTGTAATAGACCTTTCTTTTGGAAGATCTGATAACGGAAATTCTTGTAGGATAGTTTTGATCATGAGTAATTACCTTATGATGTCGATGTGCATGTCTTTATTCCAAACCTCTAATTCTTTTCTGAGAGAACCATTGGACTTAAGACTTTCATATCTCTTAGAGGCTTTGTTCTTCCACCATTTGATGAGGTTCTCTTGATAGAATTTATCAAAGTTGATTGGGTTTTTGACTAGAATGTCTTCATCTCCTCGAATAACTTCTCTAGAATTAGCAAATCCATAGTCACTGAAGTAGACTCTTTTCTTCTCAGTTAGATTCTTTGCATTTACAATTGCAGTCTGGAATTCCGCAGCCTTTTGAGAAGACGAGTTCTTTTTGATAATAGATATCATCTTTTGTTGTGTCTTTAATTTGCGACTCGAAGCGTCCTCTTTGACTAATAACTTGTTGTTGTTTCTCTCGATAAACCATTTGTTTAATCCTTTAAAGACATCATCATGTAACAAAGGAGTAAAATCACTCATAGTCAATCCTTTATACCTCATATATGGTTTCAATCCATCATATTGAGATGATGACTTTGTTGTACCGTAAAGTGATGTAGTCTCAAACAAGCAAATATCAGATCCATATTTACTATTTAACTGTTCTCTAGCTTCATGAGAACAAGATAGTAAGGCAAGAAGTTTACCACCCAGATAATTAAATCCAAATGGTTGGGTGGGAACGATAATAAATCCCATGATTGAATGTCGATTAAATCGTTTCAACTCTGGTGGTCTACCTAACCAATCATTACGAGGTTTGCAATTGATAGTGGGTGAACCAAAACGAATAAATCCAACTATCTTTTTTGTATTAGTTTCCATGACAATCCACTTGAGTGACTTGCCAGGAATTGAACTTTCAATCGAGTGCGAGGTTGTTATCTGTAGTCTTTCATTAAAGTATTCATTTGTGAAACTATCCGTATCTCCAGCAGCATAAACTTTAAAGTTCATCTCATTTGGATGCATGTCAAATGCATCAAACATATCCTCCTCAGGCCCACAGCCAGGAAGATATGTCGGCATCTTTGACATTCTATCTAATTTTACATTACGAAGATATTCATCAATACGACCCATATTTGAGAAGTAATTGATGAATTGATCAGCTGCATATGCAGCATCACTTTCACTTAGATTCATTTTATAATAGGCATTTGATATAAAGGTTTATCTGCTGGCATAGTTCTTGGTCTATTGATATAAGTTTTAACAAGAATGTCAAGAGAGTTAGACATTTTACGATATCCAGTTCCAACATATATTTGTCCAGCCATAACTGCAATAGTAGCAGCACCCCAGAAAAGATAATACTTGTTTGATTTTACTTGATGTTTTATTTTATTGTAAGATTTAGTCATCGTGATCATCCCAAGGATCTGTTAAATTTTTATTATTGAAAAATGCTTTGTAAATTCCTAAACCAGATAACATAATTAAAATTACTATAATAGAAATTCCTAAAGTGCTATTAGGATCAGCATTGTAATGCGGTATAATTGCATTACATTTAGTCCATGTGCCAGGCAAGGTATAGACTGGTGGACAAGATAAAAAGGTCATAATTTAGTTTTGAACTTATGGTAGACTTCTACATAAGATTCACATTTAGGACAAGTTAAGTTTGTAATCATATCATACTCCATACTTTCGTCTTCGTCAATGTCATGGTCTCCGCCCCAAATAAGTTCAGTTTTACAGTGCCAACAATTCATTATTCAAAAGGTAAATGTGGTTTACGAAATTTAATTCTAAATCTACGAAGGAATATATCAAGAGCAAAGTCTCCTCCTCCAAGTAAGAGAATACACAATGCACCTCCCATGTATAAAACCAGAAGTTCTAATAGGTAGATGTTAAACCCTGCGGTTACAATTGCGTGGTATATTGCTACACCTATTGTGCCTACGATTGACAGTGCTGCGAACCTTGTAAGCAGACCTGCTATCACCAACCAACTACCATAGATCTCAGAGTATGCTGCGATATATGATGACAATATTGGAAATGGTAATCCAATAGGTCTTACAAATGCATCAGCAAAGTTCTCTATGTCTGCTGTCTTTTCATAACCATGATGTATTAACATGGTTCCTATTGATATTCTTAAGATCAATAGACCTAACGATTTAATCATTTGAATTCACACTCCAACATTATTTCAGTAAGTGCAGCAAGAAGATTAATCTCTTGATCTGCAACAAAGGCAATTTGATATTGATAACGAGCAATGACAAGAACAGCAGCAGGGATACTAGCATTCTTCAGAGAACTATAAAGTGCATCATAGATACGTCTTAATAGTACAGCAGGGTCATTATCCAAATTATCAACTACCCATTTACGAACAGCAGGGTAGTTCTTCTCCTTAAGATTCTTTGTGAGATCATTGATTGATACATCAGAGAATGTTGCAAGAATACCTGTATCAATCTTTCCACTTGCTGAGTATCTCTGACATTCATTAAGAACTCTTCTCCAATCAGGGAAATGTTTATTGATAAGTTCTACAATAACTTTCTTATCATAATCAACTCTCTCTTGATCAAGAATAAAATTAAGTCTTTTGAAAAACTCAACTGCGATCTCTTGTTTCTCTTTACCTTTGATTGAGAAATCAACAACAGCACATCTTGAATGTAGTGGTTCAATTATTTTGTTCTTGTAATTACAAGTAAATATAAATCTACAATTACCATAGAACTCTTCAATGTTTGCACGAAGTAGGAGTTGAACATCATGAGTTGTATTGTCCGCCTCATCAATAATGATCACTTTATGTTTTGCACTACTCATCAAAGAAACAGTTGATGCAAAGTTCTTTGCCTGATTTCTTACAGTGTCAAGAAATCTACCTTCATCAGATCCGTTGATGACATAAAAGTCTGCACCGAGTTGATGACATAATGCTTTTGCAACTGTAGTCTTACCACATCCAGCAGGGCCTGCAAGAAGTAAATTTGGTACTTGACCTTTATCTAAAAAACTAGAAAATGTTTTCTTTGTATTCGTAGGTAGAATACATTCTTCAATTGTCTTAGGTCTATATTTTTCAACCCAAAGAAAATCACTCATTATTTAAAACCTCTTTTTTTGTCTAGAACTTCAACAATCATATCTGGATTAAATGCCATATTATTCCACCAATATTCTTGTACCTCTTCCCATGATTCTAACACAACAGATTTGTTTTTGCAAACTATTTTATAGTGATGTCTGTCATATGGTTTATAACATGTCTGTTCAAAGAAACGAAGATCACTTCTTTTAATTAATTCTGTCACTCCTGTGACCTCCATTCTTTTCTCAGAGTTTGATAGGTTTCATCATATGCTGCCTTGTCTCTTACTTTTTTGAACACAGTTGCAGACCTTGCTTTTTCACAGTGTAGTGCATCTGGCGATTGGGGTCTAACGGAACCATCTTCAGCATACTTCTTTCCA
>Ga0181394_1000176_pt1 | contig 27711 bp, 38 predicted proteins | sample 17SPOviralmetaG_FD_130123 | JGI IMG/M metagenome (GOLD analysis project Ga0181394, IMG submission 130123) | Marine viral communities from the oligotrophic San Pedro Time Series (SPOT) site, San Pedro Channel, CA, USA - 17 SPOT_SRF_2010-11-23 | ecosystem: Environmental > Aquatic > Marine > Strait...
TGATAACTGTATCTTGTGCGACTTGGACATTCCAACCACCTACGACTTCAATTTTTTCTACTACTGCTTCTTTTGTTATTGCCATAATAAACTCCTATGCTGTGTTATAAATAATTTGACCAAGAACATATCTAGCATGTTGAAGTTCATTAAAACTTGGGAACGAATCAGTATCCCCCGCTTTTATAAGTGTAGCAGTTGTAGTAGAGCTACCTAAATATATAAAACATCTAATATCACTACTGGAATTGTCAATCCATGCTTGACCCGCCACTCTAAAACCCGCCCTTGATGAAAATGGTAGACCTCCTATCTGAATAGTATTAGTATCAGACGATGTATCATCTCTTTGTATTCTAAATTCTAAATAAACCATTCTACCTATTTTTGTATAAGTAGCATTAATATCAGCAGAACCTAAAGCACTGCTTCCATTAAAAAGAGTAGGTGTCCAAGCTCCTTCTTCGTAGTCGTCAAAAGCATTTGCTGAACCAGTACCCCCTAAGTATACGTTACCTGATAGGTAGAGGTCTTTGTATCTTCCAAAACTTGCACCTAAATCTATAGCATTAGTATTTGTTGCTCCACTAGCTGATGGATCGGCAGGAATTATAGCACTATTAGCATCTATAAATCTTATACCTTTACTTCCAGTTCCTAAATATAAATCACCATCAACTGCACCAATATTTCCTACTTCTGTAGTATCTTTATAAAATGTTTGTATCTTACCATCACTTGATTTTCTTACTGCAAGAATTGGATTGTTACCATCAGCAGTTGCCCATAATTGTCCAGTTGACTTAGCTTCAACACCTACAGTTTGATAGTTAGTTGCAGTTTTTTTTACTAAAACATTTTCTGAACTATCTATGGTTATAGCTGTAGCATCAGCATTATCGTCTATGCCTCTAGATGTAAACGTACCACCGACAGACACATTTCCAGTAACCGACAAAGCAGTTAGTGCCTGAGAGCCAGTGTCTACGTTCTTCAAATGACTCATAAGACTTCTGATAGCATTGTTGACGTTTGATGCTGCCATGCCCTCGTCTATTGAAATAGAGTCAATCGTTGTGTTAGATCCGGCAGTAGCGTTATACTCCGTGATATTATTAGCCATCGTTGATATTCCTTCCTGCACTTCCGCCCAGTAATGCGCCTAAACCACCAGTGAACCCACCGGTGATATTTCCTGCTCTGTTTCTTGATCTGATCATCTGATCTCTCAGCTTTGCTAATCTTGCCAAAGTTTCTCTTTGTCTAACTGCATCTGTGTCAAATAGATCCCTTGATATCCTTGAGGAAACCGCATCAGGTGTGCCTTTTGCAAGTCCTGCAACAGTTCCTGCGATATCCCTAACGCTAGGAATCCCGGTTAAAAACATACCTAAACCACCCTTTACATCGGCTATATCCTCGCCAAGCGGTGCAGTCCTTGATCCAACATTAACTGTGGTTCTAGTTTTGACCTGGTTAATCCTTGCTTTCATACGTTTCTCGAATTGAGAAAATGCTTTTTGAGATGGAAACAATGATTGAAGTTGTTTTCTTTTCTTTGGTGTTCCAAATATTTTATCTGCAACGTTTGCCATATCCTTTGCTGAATCAACCTGATTTTTGATTTGATCCGCAACACCAACCAAGTAACCTTGTTTCTCACTTGCAGACATTTTTGATATAATTCTGTCAATTTCCTCAGGTTTTGACTTTAGAAAATTACCACCATCTTCTACTGCCTCTCTTATTCTAGCGTCACCGGCAAACTTACCTCTTGCAATTTCGTAGGAAGATTTGCCATCAATCTTTGGCGAGGCATCATCAATCATTTTGACAAACTCTGCCCTTTTCTTTTTTAACTTTCCTGAAAGAGTGTTACCAATTGAAGTCTTGGATTGACCACGTTTACCAAGACCTAAAACCTCATCAACTCCCATTTTTATGTAATGAAGTTCTTTTAAACTTATATTGTCAAACTTTCCTGCAATTATATCGTCTGCATTTGGAAAAGAAAAACCCTCGAACTTTGCTATGTTTCTAGCTTGATCAATTGCCTCATCAAAGGCAGGAAGATTTGTGAATTCTTTTACTTTATCAGCACTTATAGTTACCGGCTTTCCATCAATGTTAAAAGCTGCATCAAAGTCATTATTTGCATTTAATCTTTGTCTGTCAGCAATTTCATCAATTAAATCTAAACTTGATTTATTTGCACCAAAGACATTATTTATATCATCAGCAATTTCATCTCCAAGAGCTAATTGCCTTTCATTGAGTGCTTTTTCTGCAATATCCTGACCCTCTCCTGATATCGCTGCTGAACCTCTGCCAAGCCTTTGAGTGCCAGTTCCAACGTCTGCAATCATTTGATTTGCAACAACACCTTCATCTAAACCCTTTTGAACATCCTCAATTGACTTACCGGACTTTTCTATTGCTTGGACTACTTTCCGCCCTGCTGCATTTTCTATTGCCTGAGTGCCTCGAAATGGAAGTGTTGCCTTACCTATTAAGTCTTTTCCAACTGTGACCGCTGCCGGTATCGTAGCACCTAGACCACCGCCTAATACTGCACCAGTTCCTGATGAAAACAGTCTATTACCAAGACCACCCTCTCCAGTTCCAAATCCTGCAATTGCACCCTCTGTTGCACCTATAGATGCACCAAGACCGGTTGTTCCTGCCTTCTCTAATATCTTTCTGCCCAATACAGTAGATGCGGCTCTTGCTCCGCCTAAACCACCGGTTAACAAGCCACCTCCAAGTTCTGCTGCAAGTGCAGTTCCGGGATTCTCTTTTCTAAAACCTTTTATTTCTCCTCTGACATCTTTTAGAGCATCATCGTAACTTTCATCACTGAATAAAGATCTGACTCCTGCCTCTGCCTCATCGCCAAAACCTAAAAGCAAACCCTGACCTAAACCAGTTCTTGCAAGGTTTGTGAGAAAACTGTCATCTGTGGATGCTTGAGGCTCGGAAGTTGTGCCTTCTCTTGCTATACGATTAACAAGTTCCTGCTTTCCGGTGCTGTCTAGTTCTTTCCATTCAGCATCGTCAACTTTAACCTTTCCCACACCATCTATATCTAATGTTGGCACTATTACTCCTCCACTTTATATTTGACATTTTTGGATTTAAGACCGGCATCATTTGATATTGAATCAACAGTTATGTTGGTTGTTCCTGCATATCCTTTTAGTGTGCCATTTTTCTCAAAGTATTTTGCTGCATCTTGTTTTTGCTTAAGTGCTTTTTTCATTGATGTTGCAAGTCTCTGTATTCTTTCGATGTTTTCTTTTTCAGATAACTTAGGATTATAAGCTCTGTTTATTAATTGCTCTCCTTCTTTCTCTGTGAATTGAGCACCTAATATTAACCTTAAATTTCTTTGCACAACTTCAGAAACTAATTCTTTAGCCTTAACACCTGATGGATTCACACTATCTTGAAAAGGTAATCTTGAGATAATTGATCCGGTCACGTTTTCTCCGCTTGATAATATTGCAACTGCCTCATCTAATTGAGACAGTCCTTTTTGAACATCAGCAAAACCACCCTCAATGACAAACTTTTGGTATTCTTTTGAAAAAGCCTTATCAACAGACTCTTGACCTTTTGTTAGGTTGCCAATACCACCAGTTTTTTCTTTTTCTAGTTTTGTTATTTCATCAAACACAGATGTCTTTTGGATATCAATTGCTCCCGTCTTTGGATCTTGTGTGTACACATATTTTCCGCCACCAAGAACTCCGGTCTTTGGTGTTTTAGTTCCTTCATAAACAACCTGAGGATTTTTAGGATCCGATGTATCAATCAAAGCACCGCCAACAACTTGTAAGTTTTTCTTTTTTGCTCTGTTATAAGTGTTTAAACCAGTTTCTAATGCACTTCCAAGTGAACTACCTAAACTTTGCGGCATAAAAGATGGAGCACCACCTTTTAACAATTGTGCTGATGCACCTAATATTCCTTGAGTTCTTGGATCTTCAAAAGAACTACCAAATAGTCCTGCAAAACCTGAACCCCCCAGTCCTGTTTCATTAGGGGAGGTAGAAGGTAAATCGGACTGAGGGATAAGATTGTCCGGTCTAGCCATTGGCATAGGCGGCATCGGTAAAACCGGTGCTTGATTAATTGAGTTTGGTCTCGGCATTGGCAAAGCCATCGGCGCTTGGTTTCGCACCTCAGGTCTTCGCAATATTGCATCCGGATATAGAGTGTCAAATATACTAGCCATTACATTAATCCTAATAGACCGCCACCTATAGCTCCGTATAGGGGGTTAATTCCTGCAAGTCCGCCTAACTGCGCACCACCCATTGCACCACCTAAAACAGATGATGCGGTGTTTCTGTAAACCGGTCTGCTTGTTTGTGATCCAAGAGTTCCACCTTTTGCTGATGCCAGGAAGTCTCTTAGCTTTTGTTGATCTCTTGTTTGCTCGAAATTAAATCTATTTATATTGTCCTGGAGTTCCGCACCGGCTTGAGATTCCCTTGCTCCACCAACTTGTGCTAATTGCTGAAGGTCAAGATTTCCCATAGTTGGTATCTGAGTCAGTGCTTTTTGTTGTGCTTGTAATGCATAAGGAGCAAGTGCTGTTGTTAATGCTTGTTGATTAGCACCTGAACCATATCTTCCTGCTTTAGCAAACTGTGATTGTACTGTGTTAATAACCGGATTAAACGCTGCTTGTAACAAAGGATTTGTTCCCGTCAGGTTTTGCTCCAGTACACTTCTCGTTTGTCCAGTTAAACTCATAGGATCTAATGCTCTCTGTCTTTGTAGATCAAGAGACATCTCACTTTCCGGAGAAAACCCTACTGTCGTGGATCCGGGAAAATACTGTGGAACATCACTGTCATACAGATCCTTTGCCTCAGATAAAGCATATTCTAAGTATGGTTTCGCATACTCAGGTGGTTCATTCACAGATGTGTTAATTTGCTGACCGCTGCCACCGCCACCTTTACCCATGATACATATCCTTTACTAAAATTACACTTGTTTGCTTGTAGCCTTTGAGGACTTTCTGCCATCCTTGTCGACCTATTATTTCAATGCCCACACATCCCCAAAGCGCAGACCATCGCCTTATTTCCGGCTCAACCTTCAATAAAGTCTTAAGGTTTCCACCGGCTAACCAATATCTCAATATTCTTTTCTGCGGATAATCCATCAATTCAGTGACTATCGCTGCATCCTTAAAATGCCAAAACTGTGCATCTCCTCGCATAACACTTTGGAAAACATCATCGAGAGTATGAGTACCATGTGAATAAACTAAAGCTGCATTTAACCAATCAGAGCATCTATCCCAATCATCCAATAATGACGTATGCGTAGTTTCTGTCGGACTGAGAGTTGTTTGCATGTGTTATTGTGAAACTCTTATCTGCTCTTGTTGATACAAATATAGTTCCATTCCCTTGTTCAGTTGCTGCATTTGCAGTTAATGCCATTAATAATATGACACTTGTTTTTCCTGCCCTTTGATCCGTTACTGCGGTTGTTGATGCAGATGCGGTGCAAGTAACAGTTCCAGTAGAATTAATTTTACCATTCATTATGTTGTTAACTACAAACGAAACATCTCTTGGATTGGTTGCCTCATAAGGTAGTATTTTAAAATTAGCGTCTGCCAAGAACTTGACCTTCTATATCCACACCTTGAGCAAACTCCCAAAAACTTGCAGGAGAAGATGTTTTATTTGCTATATTCATTCTAACTCTGTGAAACCGACCTTGTGATCTGTGCTGCACAAAACCTTCATCAGTTAAACTGTTTGCAGTTGAAAACGACACATCATCATCTTGGCGATCTCTTGTTCCTATTTGCATAGTGACTTCTCCACCTTTAAAATAAGGCACAGATCTGTTTATTATTCCATGTCTACCCTGCTGCATAAAAAACTCACCGGTTTCAATAACTGCATCAAGAGGGTTTCCGGTGAAAGCAAAGATCTTGTTATCCTTTGCGCCACCAAATAAAAACGAGCCACCTTTATATAAATTAGAGTCAAGCGGTGCAGGTAAACCTTCTAACGTTGAGGAAAGGTTGTCCAATGCCTCAAGAGTATATCCTGCAGTAAATAACGGAGTGATTAACTCTGCCTGAACCTCTGCATAGCTCCATTTGCCGGTTGCATAATTATATATTATTAATCTGTCAGCTTTTTGGTTTGTGCTACTATTTGACACATAACTCCAGACCACCACTTGTTGTGTTGGATCAACCGCTGCAGATATATTATCTGAAAAACTTGCATTAAAATCTTTTAAAAAGAATTTATTTACTTTCTCAGCACCAATTGGAACAGATTTAGTGCCATCGAATGCATAAAAACCATCATCCGATAAGTAAAAAACTGTACCGCCTATGGAAGTAACAGATCCCGGATAAGGACATCCTCTTTGTGTTTCAACTCTGTCAATTTGATAAATTAACGGAGAACCTACGTAACTTGCACGAGCAATACCTCTTTCAAGTAATATAACTGCATATTCTCCACCAACAAGACCTGTTATAGCACCGGCATCAGGAATATCCTGAAAGTCGCTTTGATCTGTTCCTGTTGTCCATGATGTTGCAGAATTAATACCTGACCACCTTGTTCTAAAAGGAACACGACCTGAACCTTCGTCTAGATTTGCAGTCCACACTTGATCTCTAACAACTGCAATAAAATCTGCCTTAGGAGCCGATCCTGACAAAGCACCAAACGCTGTGTCTGTGCCAATTGTAAACTCTTGTAAACTTTCTCCAATTCCACCGGCTGCAATTATAGATGTGCCAAACTGCACAAACCGCCACTTTTCTGACCCGGCAAGACTAAAACCTGAGTTTGTAGATACCAGGTTGCTATTTGATGGATCAAATTTATATAATTTAGCTGCATCTCCTGCAAACAAACTAACGTTTCCACTGTTATCCTTTGCTGCAAATATACCTAATAAAGCACTGTCCGCTGCATTTGATATCTGAACAAAACTTGGTATTGATCTGTATCCTGCCGCTGCAGGAATTACATTTTTTGCAACAGTCACACCTCTTGAACTTAAATCAGGTTGATCCGGTAGCCATTCTCCAAAATTAATCATTGTATTCTAAAGACCTCACTTCCGACTTCTTGCACTGTAAATGTTTCTGTACCAACACTTACATTGTTAAACGTTTCTGATCCTACTGTTACAATCGCCCAATCTTCTCCAAGAACCTTTGCGACCACATTCATTGTTGCTGCTGCATCAGAACTGCCAACCATAACAACTTCAAAATTAGCATCTGATGTTACTTCTGCACTTGTTGCCGCAGAACCAATAGTCGAAATAACCGCAAGAGCCGCACCAGAAATAGATGCAGATGTTGTAATCCCGGAGGAAACAAATTGAACCCTTGTTGCACTTGCGCTCACACTTGCAGATGTCGCAATATTACCAACCGCAGTAACTTCAAAAGTAGCAGTTGCAGTTACATCACCAACAGATGCCGGTGTTCCAGTTACAAATTGTATCCTTGTGCCGGTTGCCGACGTACTTGCCGATGTTGCCACAGATGCAGTGACAAGTCTTATTAGATCAGAACCCGATGTTATCGTTGCAGTTGTTGCCGCAGGAGATCCTGATATCTCAATCGAAAACTGTATCTCAGCAGAAACTGTTGCTGCGGTTGCTATTGAACCACTCGCTTGTCTTAGTTGCAGACTTGCAAGGTTGTCTATATTTCCAAAAGAATTAAGACTGTCAATATTACCCCAAACATCTAATTGCTCAAGGGTTGGATTATTAAACTCAACTTTTTGTAAATCAGCATCCGTATCAAAAGAACCAGTTATTGAATCCAAAGTTTGTGTTATTTGGTCAAGGTTTGGCGATTGATAAGGCATAATTTATGCTGCAGTTATAGTTAATGATCCGGATGCAACCTTTAAAACATCTCCACTACCGATTGTCTTTGCTGCGGAAAATGCACCATGAAATAATAAATTTCCTGAAGATGATGCATCATACACCCCAAAATGGGAGATCGAACCCCAAGAACCGGTGGCTGCATTAAACTCAACCGCTGCATTACTTGCAATTGATCCGCTAGATGCAGATGCAAAAGTGATCGCTTTTCTCGTGTAATTGTTACCTGATAACTCTGTGCCACTATTATCATCCGCAAGACTTCCGGTGGATAAACCTAAGTAAACCGCACTCGGAGCAGACGTACTTGCAGTTCCTGTAAAATGGTCTAAGAATTTCAACTCGAGGTAATCTGACATTGCTGACATATTTTATCTCCTAACTTGCTGCTTGACGTTGATAGATGCTTTGTATTTGAAGTGAACCTGTCCCATAGTGCGCCCTTTGCTCATCTTTCCTGATTTCTTCAATAATACGTGTGAATTTTTGGTCATAGACTGTGGCTCGTTGATCATCCATTAAATACTGATATGCCTCGACTAAACTTCCCATAAGATATGCATCAGGATGTCTTGTAAGCATCACATTGTTTGTGTTTGTATCTGATAAGGCGGTTAAACTGCCCACATACACAATCTCTAAAGTATCTGAACTGTCCGGGACTGGTCTTAGTTTTAATTCTTTTCCAATTATTGAATAGGCTTGAGGTGTACCGCCACTACCGGTTGCATATGTTGTGTCCAAAGATGTGGGAGACATATATTCCAAAACCCTGATTGGAGAAAGGTTAATTTTGACCTCACGTACCTCTCGTAGATCTGTGGGTAGAGCAATATACTCATCTCCGCTTGTCATAGTCGCTTGCGCTCTCTTTTCTTGATCTCTTGTTTCTAGCTCTCTTGATAAACGAGCCTCTGCTAAAGAAATAAAGTCAGGAATAACACTTGTTAAATCAGTCCTTGCGAGATGATTTGCGACTGCGGTTTGCAGTTCTGAATATGTTGTTATAGCCATTAGATTTGACCTCCACCGGTTCTAAAGAACCTATTATCCGGATCGTTTAACCATGCTTTCCACTTTTTCTTTGCCTCTGGATTGTCTTGAGGATCTCCAAATTTCTTTTTTAGATCATAAAAAATGGTCAATGGTATGTTTGCAACTTCCTGATGATGCTTTTGAGTGTTTCCAATCAACGAGTTTTTTTCGTACTGATTAGCCACACGTTTATTAACATCAAGTATTTCGGTCACATCTTGTTCAGTTGTGATGTATTGAGATCCATCATTATCGTAATGATATGTTGTCTTTTTCCTAGCCTCAGGATCAACACTTAAAACTCTTTTCATAATAACTCCAATATCAAAGGGGGATCGCTCCCCCTCTGCATTATTATTGATTAAGAACCATTTAATCCGAAAACTACTGCATGAGCTTTTGGAGCCTTGACGGCTAAAGTCCATTCTGTGACGATCTGTGTTTTAACTGCGTCACCAGTTTTCGCAAGATCACTCTCAGCAAAGTTTCTGCCATTGATAGTTCCTAAACATACGTACTCAGGATCAATCAAGAATAACTTATCATTTGAGATGAATCTTGATGGTGTTAATTGTAGCTCACCAAAGTCAGTCAATATGACAGACACCGCACCTACAAATGTCGGAGCAGTACCTTGTGTTGTGTTGACCTGGTTTGTCACAAGATTAGTTCCTGCCTGAGAAAGGTCAGAAATATTTGCTTTGTTTGTAGCTGAACATACTAATAATGTAGCATTTCCGCCATCTTCCCAAGATTGCTGTTTTGCATTATCAATCTTTGCCAAAGTCAAAGCTGCTGCAGTACCAGTCACATCAGCGGCTGCAGTTCCATTTGAGTTTGCTGCAAAACCCATGTCAGATGGTTTGTCTCCATTAGACATCCATGTCAATAATGACGCAGATTTTCTTGGATCTGAACCTGAACGAGCCACGTTTGTGTCTCCGATAGATTTCTCTATATCTCGTCTGAGTTCCAAACTTTTTAACACTTTGACGTATGCGGTCTCTCTTTCTCTTCCTGCCTTGTCTACAGACTCAAGGGTTCCTGAGATTGAATAGTCTTTAACAGAGATTTGGTGGTAATTACCAAGTCTAACTGTAGCGGTAGGATTTGTTAGAGATGCATCAGCGCCTTCATTCACGTGGTTGTCTGTTGCGGCGGCTGCTAATTCTTGTGTTTGCCACTCGTAGAACACACCATTAGTTGTGATTTTGTCTACTGCTGAAAATATAGGACACTCTGTTGTGTCCAATCGATAGATGATGTCAGCGAGGGATTCCCTCTCACCAACGGCATCGGAAGTTTTGTATGTTGCCATGATATTCCTTTATCTATTCATTAAAAGTTCGATTGCGGATTCCTTTGATGGATTCTTCATAAAGTTCTGTCGCAATTTGTTTTTTTGATTATTAACTACTTGGTTTTTAGATATTGGTGTCCCTGACTTAGTAGACTTCGGAGCTGCTTTGATTTTCTTTTTAACTTCAGGAGTTTTATCCATTAATCTGTCGTACCGCATGGATTTATTAATAGCTAAGATCATTCTGTGATCTGCTGCACCATTAATTTCCTCTTGCGAAAATCCAAGAACATCTTTTGCATATTTTATAGTCTCATCCTGCCTTGATTTATTCCACTCAGGCATTTTTTCCATCAACATTTTAGCCTCATTGCCGACATAATTCTGCCAACCAATCATTGCCTCTTGCTGTTGTTCTTGAGCTATTTGCTTTTGCTGATCTTGAACTTTAGACATATTCATTTGATAAACCTGATAATCTGCAACCTTGCTAGAATACTCCTCAGGACTCAATGTCTGTTTTAGCTGCTGCCAGTTTGGTTCTTCCATCTGATTAGCCGCCATTAGCTGTTGCAATCCTTGAGCATATTGATCACGAGTTTGCCTATATTGCTGCACCTCTTGATCTGTTTGCTTTTTGTCCTGCGACAGTTTGTTCATCCTACGATGAAATGTTTTTTCCCTCATATAACCACTTTGAAGTTCTTCTAAGGATACTTGCTCTGTTTCTCCATCAATCTTTACAGTGAATAATGGTTCTTCAGCATCAGATTCCTCTTCTACAACTTCCTCAGTTTCTTCTTCAGGATCATTGGCTACACTTTCTACTTCTTCAGTTTCAGTTTCTTCTGTCTGATCAGTTTCAGCGGTCTCCACTTCTTGTGTATTTTCTTGTTGCTCTTCCTGATTTTCCTCCGGCGCTACCTCTGTTTGGGATGCCTTTAAAATTTCATTCGTTGCCTCTAAAATACTTAGATTGCTCTCTTGCGAGTCTACATTCATTTTTTACCTCTTATTTCGTTAAGTTGATTGTCTGCAAACCTCCCATTTTGAACAATATTCTCGAGATACTGTTTCAAAGCGTCTAAGGATTGACAGAGATTATATAAGCGCTCCCGTTCTTCTGATTGACCGAGCTTGGTTTCTTGCCATGCACTTATAAATTCTTTTTTTAGCTCTTCAAATGCCTCAACAAGCAGTTCATCTTTTAATAAGATTTCTGCTTTTCTGCCTCTCTCCGTTTGGCTGATTAATCTTTCCTCACTCATTTGTTAAATGGCTTAAAAGAGCTGAATGGTGTAAAACCTGTTGTTGACATAGGTCTGTTATAAAAACTTGGATTATAAGCAAAACTCTGTGTAAATCTTTTATTAGCTGCATCAAAATCAAAGCCACCTGGCACATTGCTTGGTGCATTATCAAGAGCAGTTTGTCTGAAAAACAACTCTCCTGAAGTGTCTTTTTTATCAGCATCTTTCTTTGATGACTCAATGCGGCACATTTGCAGATCTTCATCAAATTTATATCCATCAGGACATTTTGATGTTCCGGTCAAAGGATTTGTGACCGGTGGAACGACCTCATTGCCACTGTCATCGCCCATATTATTCATATTTACGTTATTAGCATCATTTCCATAAATATTTGTCAAATAAGGACTTTGACCACCAATATATCCTTCTGTTTGATCAGAGCCAAAGCTGATGTCTTTAACATCTATTATGTTACCATCTTTGTCATATTCAGGAACAAATCCTTGATTTAGTGCGTCTAAGGTTCCAGTCGCACCACTCAATCTGCCTACAACATTATCAACAATTGGAGAAAAGCCTCGTGTGATATTTGCCATATTTTGTAGGTTTTCCGCTGCTTTACTGTTTGCAAAGTTAAAATCAGAATTATCAAATGTTGGTGCTGTTTGCATTGTGATCGGCGCAGATCCTGCTCCACTTGACTGAGGAAGATTTCCTAAACCACTTGGTAAATTATCAACTTGAGATTGATTCAATGCAAAACTTGCCGCATCCGCAAGGTTATCTTGCTCGTCAATACTGTCCTTTTCATTTACAAAATTTGGAGTAAAAGCAACCGGACTGTAATTCTTTTGCTCTTCCACAGATATACTTGAAGGCACTGGATTATAAAGGTTTTCTCCTAAATATTGTCTGCTAAACATATTTCCTATTCTCTGAGGAAAACTCAGATCAACCGCAGGAGTATAATTTATATTATAATTTCTATTTAAAGCACCCTGAGGAATAAAACTCATTTGTGCTAAGTTTTGCATTTGGTCGTAACTTGGTATGGGTTGGATTGCCACTTGAGCAACCGGAGATGCTTGAGGTGCAATTTGAGCTAAGTTCTGAGCCGCTTGATTTATCGCTGCTGCTTGATTTGCCGCACCCATTGATGCGTATGCCGCATCATTTAAAGCATATGGATCAGGAGCACCACCTTGAGTTGTCTGAGCAAAATTATCTGCTGACATAAAGTTTGATGGATTTAAACCTCTATCTTGAAGATTATTTGCAGTAAACTGAGCATCATAATTATCATCATTTGAAATATTACTCACATTTGTGACATCACTTCTGTCTAATTCTCCTGCAATTGCGTTTTCTTCTCCTGCGGTATCATTGTCTGAACTACTCTCGCCCATGACTTCTCCTATGCTGCTTTTTTACCGGACACCGCAGAACCTTGTTTTTTCTTTGTAGGTCTGAACCAATGCCCTTTTATATCTTCTCCATATTGATTAAGAATGAATCTCCTCATATCCTTAACCATCTGTCTTGTGTTGCCATATGGTGCAACAAACTCTGCAAACCATAAATTACTGCCACTTTTCCAATCTTGCGGCTGCATCAAATAGTTTTCATTTTGTAACTTGTTTAATATTTCGTCTGAAACCCATGCCCAACTACAAAAGCCGGTAGGTCGTGAGTCTTGATACCAAATCCTAAACTGTCCTATTTGCAAAGGCGGAACAAAAACTCTTTTAACTTTGTGCATCTTCCAGTGATGATGAAAGTCACTCAAGGCAACTATGCTCAACACATCGCCAACAAAATTTCTATTGACGTGGGAGGTTTGTTGAGATTTCTGCATCTGTTAGTGCCTTTGTTACCCTGAGTTCTGCCTCTGCTGCCAATTCCTCTCGCCTCAAACTTAACTCCGCCACCATCTTTTCTTTTTGGAGTTCAATATCTGCGAGTGCCTTTTCTCTAGCTAATTGAATGTCAGCCTCTAATTTTAATTTTTTAGCCTCAATGTCAGCTTGAGCCTTTTGCATTTCTAACATTACCGCCGGGTTTTGCTGCTGCCCTTGCTCTGCGGCTTTTGCTCTTTGCTCTTCAAGTTTGGCTCTAACTTGACTTGGACTGTTGAAGAAAGCATCGGTATCTTTGAAACCGCCAATTTCCGCAATTTCTCGTAAAGTTTTAGAATATTGTGATATATCGCAGATAGCATTGTCAGCTCCTAATGTCTGTAATATTTGCTCTTGCTTTGATGCAATATTTGTTAAAAAAGCGATCTTTTGTTCATCATCAGCAGTTCCCAAACCAACATTGACTATCACGTCAAACTCAGAGTCTGCCTCTCGTGGATCGATTGGCACAAACTTATTTCTAAGTCTTACAACCCTTGTTTGCTGCTGATGCAATGCAACCAAATGCAAAATGCCTTTAAATAAATCCTTAACTCCGGTCTCAGCAATTGTTCTCGCATAACTTTCCAGTTTTTGTCCTGCGCCTTTAACTGTTGCGCTGATAGCACTAGCGGTACTACTTTGCAGAGCATTGGCATCCAAGCCCATAGATGCCCGGCTCATCCCGGTTCTATTTTCTTTTATATCGTCTACATATTTCATCAAAGGTTGAATTTCAGATCCAACTCCTGATGTATTTAGCGGTTGTACCGCACCTGCATTTCTCGTTCTTATAATAGATCCGGCACTTGAATTCATTAAATCATCGAGGTTAACTTGTCCCTCAACCGCCACGATCTTTGGCATAACTGATAAATAAGTGCTGTCCAGGTACTGCCTCATCAACGTTGATTTGATAACCTGAAGATCCTCTGTTAAATCATAAATAGATCTGCCAATTAATCTGTGTGGCATCATGATCGGAGATACCACCGCATAAGGAATATAATCACAGATCTCGTTTTCTAATATTTGATCTCCGCCTGATCCAATTGCAAGAACCCGTCGCATCTCAGCAACTCCGTCTCCGTCATAATCGCATTTAATAATACAATCAAAAACCGGCACTTCCTTTTGTGAGTCATCTGCAGGGTCATGATTGCCTGAAGATTCAATATCGCCAAAACGTCTGTTTCTTTCCTCTTCTCGGTCAAGCTCGTCATATCCGGCATAACTTTCCACGAGGTCTTTATCATAACCTAATGAAACCAAGTCAGACACAGTCATTGATGATCTGTGGCATATAAAATATGCATCCTCTAAGGACTTGGCTCTTTTATTAACCAAAAACTCCTCAGGCGGCACATTTTCAATTCTGATCTTCCCGGATCTTTTTTTGATCTTAACGTTTATATTATAACTTTGTACGACCTCAACTTGTTCATTCTGCGAGGTAAATTCCTGCCCAAATATCTCCTCTTGACCAACAATCTCGACATCAGGGTTTTCCGCAAGGAGAGTTAATTCATCAAGAGATAAACCCTCGTACTCCTCTTCTTTAACAACAACAGTTTCATCAAAATAAAATTTAACAACACCAAGCCTGAATAACAAAGCATCCTTAAACCAATTATAAAATATTTTATAACCATCATTATCATTGTTTATTATGTAATTTACGTAATCCGTTATTTGGTCTGCCCTCTCAACATCCTCTGCGGTACGTGGAGAAAAGCGTACATATTTATCACTTGCAGTAAAGATCCTCATCAGAGAGGGCATTATTTGCTCAACACAATCCGCAACCTCAGTCAAAACAACCTGCGATCTTCCTTCCACCTCGTTTCCTAAAGGCTCACCAAGATACATGTCCAATGCACGTAATCTATCCGCAGAAAACTCACTGTCAAAATGATTTAGACTGTCCCTGATCTCTTTCGAGATTATATTAGACAGTTGCTCTTCTTGCATTTTAGCCATTAACTAGACCTTCTTTTTTGATATTTCTTATAGATAGCTTGGTCAGCTTTTCTCGCACCACCTTTGCCGGTCATATAAGAATTTACTCTGCCCATCGCCCAAGCACCCATGCTTGTGTTTTTGCTGCCACCGCCTAAATAAGCACCCTGACCTTTGCGGTATACTTGAGCTAACTCTCCAAAAGTGAACCTTGATTTGTCAGCTTTATTTTTTAGAGCTGTTTTTACTTTTTCGCTTAGTGGTTTTCTTGCGACCATCTTGTGCTACCCTTGATTTAACTACTGAGGGGATGTCAATAAACTCTCCTCGTTTATATTTTTTAGCAGTGCTGATTATTTCAGACTCTTTTTGTTTAGGTCTTTTAGCACCGGTCAAATATTTTTTTGGAACACCTCGTTTTGACTTGGGAACTTTTTTAAACTTTGGCACGTTTCGACTTCTTTTTTTTACTCATCTTTTTAAAGTCAGCCGCAGTTATCTTTGTGCGAGGTGCTGCAACTTTTGCTAATTTCTTTTGCTTTGGAGAATATTTAGTGAAAGGCACTACTTCTTCTTCCCTTTTTTCTTGGTGGCTTTCTTTGATCCGTATTTGTAATTCATCTTTGACTCCCTTTTTATACCCTATAGTTAATTTATCTTCATTATTAACCATCGGAACCTGGCAATTCATACCGGTTTTGCACATTTTGTGCGTCACACATGGTTTACAAACCTTAAAGTCCCTCTTTTGGCGAGGTAGGCGCATATATTGGAAAACAAGCATCAGTTTCCTGCGTCGTGTTCTCTTCTTTGCTTTGGTGACATAACATCGTAGTTGACCGCCTTAGACTTCTTTGCCGGTTTTGCTTTTTCGACAACCGCCTCTGCAACGACCTCTACTTTTTCTTCTTTTTTCTTAGCCATTTAAAACTCCTTTTTAACAATTCCACGCTTTTCTTGACCAGTAGTTGGCGGAAAACTTGTCTGTCTTTCCCTTAATGCCACCGGATCTTGCGCAGTAACTGCTCTTTCTCGCAGGGATAGTTTTCTTAATAGATAAATTGGCATCCCCAAATCGCACCAACTTTACCTGATCGCCCTTTTTTGCAAGAACAACACTCTTTTTGCCGCCCTTAACAGATCTCTTGGGTTTGTTGAATCCTGAAAACGTCTCCCCCCTATACTCAATTCTTCCTGAGGGGGTTCTCTTGATCTTACTTGCTAACATCAAACTCCTCGATCCTGATACTCTTCAAAAATCTGTTAAACGATGTCCTCGAATAACCTGAATTAACACCGCACTTTGCCATTCCAAACAAACAAACATGCATCAACTCTTCCCAAGACACATCCAAGTCCTTGTTTAAATCAGCTAATAAATCAACCAACTCATCAATTGCAATTTCATTAGGCTCTAATTGCTCAATCGCAATCTTCTCAATAGGAAAGCGAATTATATCTCCCATCAAACAACCCAACTCATATCCTGCTGCAATGAAGTCTTAGAACTCCAACGAGAGCTTTGACCACCGGCAATCGCACCATCCGCCGCAAACGTTAAAACAAAAGCATCCGCAACATCAGGACTCCTCGATCCTCGCCTCTTTAACTCGTCTTTTCCCTCAATCTTCAGCTTTCCGGTTGATAAATACTTATAACGAATATTCGTCAACTCAGAGATCAAAACATCATCATGCGGAATCTGCACATCCCTGCCTTCAAAAAATGACCGACAGTTCCAATACAACTCATCCCTCAAGCGCATAAACTTATCTTTTAACGAAGGACTCTCAGAAACAGATATCCCATAAGCCGGTAAATCCAACTCAATCAACCTATCCGCTAACCCTGCGCCAATACCAATCGCATCAACATATATCGCATCCGGTCTGTCCTGATACCTGGTCAATTCATACTCATTCATAATAATCCCGGCTAACTCCATCAAATCCTTCTTTGACCACGACTTAACCGGCTCTAAAAGAACCTGACCTTTCCGCTTGGCAAGACACGACCTATCATCTCCCATCCTCGCAGGATCAACCCCCCAAACAACCGGAGTCGTTGGAGATGCCTCAATATCCCTCTTAGTTGCCGCCTCAACCAAATGAAGTGGCAATAAAACATCATCAGACTGTGTCGGAAACTCGCCGGAAACCCTCACACGATAAATATTACTCTCAATCCCATACTTTCTCGCCATATCGTCAACAAATAAATCATCAACATAATCCGAGTCTGAACACGACACCTTCATACAATGCCAGGAGTCACGATTACTATGAAAAGCATCATAAAAATATCCATCCGCCCTTGTCGGATTTCCTGCCATCACAGTCTTTGCACCTTTGGTGGACATACTGCCCTCACCAACCTGAAAAACAACATCAGGTATCCCGGATGCCTCCTCACAAATAAACAACATATTCTCTGAATGGAATCCTTGCAGTGACTCCGGGGTCTCACGTCTTGAAGTCCTAAAAACTGCATAGCTGTCATTCACACCAGACAACGATATCTTGTCACTCTTCACATCTAATTGACTGTAAAAACCATCAGGCAATCGCCTCGCCCACTTATCGATCTCTGTCCACAAAACATCATTTAATTGATGAGCCGTATTAGCTGTAATCGCAATCTTACAAGGATAATGCGTGAACAACCACCATAACGTCAACCAAGACAAATAAGCCGTCTTTCCCACACCATGACCTGATCGGATCGCTAATCGATCATTTTTCGCTACCGCCATTAAAGCATCTCTCTGCCACTTTTGGGGGGTAGCTCCAATCACAGTCTCAACAAAAAGAACCGGATCATTGCGTAGTTTGTATAATGTTTTTTCTAAGTCCATGTTTAAAAAAGGGGGATATTGAACCAAACCCTGCCCCCTCGCATATTTCAGGGGGGGGGGTCATATTATATATCCACCAAACTATCCTTTATAAAAAATTTAGCATTGTGTCGCTATGGTTTCATAGCTACTTATCCCGTAACCCTTTGATATATATAAACCTCTGTCAGGCTAATATCCTGACGTTAGATATTCTCCTCAATTTCTGCCTCAATACTGCCCTCACGCGCGTGTAATAGATTCGGTAGCTTGTCTATCTCGTTCTCCACCACCTTCGCTTGTACACCCTTCAAAGCGTCTACAAAGCTATCCTCTGCCTTATGTTCTACTTGCATCCTATCGCCAAAGTTCTGCGGAGCCATTCTTGCTGCTGTCCACTTGAGTGCATCGATAGCCACTCGAGCATTATTATAATCCAACTTCCCTGCCAAGACTGCCATACCAATCTCTGACACTTTCTCTCCGTAATAATTACCTCTTTCCTCACGAGCCTGATCGTACTTCGCTGCAAATATAGGATCTCTTCTTATCCAAGCATGAATGGTGTTTCTATCCGGCAGATCCTTATCCCTGCAAATGGAATGCAGAGACTTCCCTTCAGCTATTTGGTTTAATATGATTTTCTCCAACTCAGGTGTTTGTTTGGAGTTTGTCTTGTAAGGTCTCGCCATTTTCTATCTCGCTAAATGTCCTGCCATCGCCATCAAGTATTGCCTCTTTGCCGGTATATTGCTGCCATCTTTTCACAATAACATCCACGTACTTGTTATCGAGTTCCACCAACCTTGCGGCTCGTCCTGCCTTTTCTGCTGCAATAAGAGTTGAACCTGAACCACCAAATGGATCGTAGACAATATCTCCTGCCTTTGAGGAGTTATGTATTGCTTTAAGCACTAGCTCTACCGGTTTCATTGTTGGATGTAATTCACTCTTTGTTGGGCGATCCACTTCCCATACAGATGTTTGTTTTCTGTCTCCATAATAAATATGTGTTTGACCATCAATCCACCCATAAAAAATAGGTTCATGAATATAATGATAATCTGATCTACCAATAACAAGTGAGTGTTTTTTCCATATAATATTACAAGAATGTTTAAGTCCTGCTCTCTTAAAAGCACCTAAAAACTGGAGTGAGTTCCTTTCTCCGTAAGCAATATAATACGGAGCACCTGCTTTTGTGTGTGCCTTTGATACGTCAATAAAACCAAACAATAAAGCCTCAAAGTCCTCGTCACTCATGTTATCGTTCTCAATCTTTCTAACCTGAAAACGATAGGCATTTTGTTTGTTGCCGTTCATCTTTCCGTAATCCACGTTATATGGTGGATCTGTGAACATCATATCAACCTTATCACTCTGCATCAGCTTTGCGACATCTTCCGCCTCAGTTGAAGAACCTGATATAACTCTATGTTCACCTAATAACCAAACATAACCTTTCTGACTTATGGAGTTTTCCTCAACCTCAGGAACCTCATCGTCATCTGTTAAACCATCTTCATCATCTTGTTGGATAATATTATTTAACTCTTCATCAGTAAAACCAAGTAACGAGAGATCATAGTCCATCTCATCGAGATCTTCTAACTCAATCGCCAACATTTCTTCATTCCAACCGGCATTCAATGCCAGTTTATTATCAGCGATAACATATGCTTTCTTTTGTGCTTTAGTTAAACCTTCCAACCTTATTGTTGGCACTTGCTGTTCTTTTAACCTTTGTGCCGCCATAAGTCTGCCATGCCCGGCAATAATCCCATCTTCTTCATCAATCAATATAGGATTAGTCCAACCAAACTCTTTAATCGAGGCACATATTTGAGCCACCTGCTCATCTGAGTGTGTCCTGGAGTTTCGTGCATATGGTGTTAATTTGTTTGTTTCTTGATAAACAATATTTAGATTTGCCATTTAAAATCTTCTTTCAATGGGCATTTTTCCATTCTGATAAAACCCTAACATACGCAGTTCCTGTGTGTCAACTATATTACTTTATAACTTTACTTATTACCTATTGGTTATATTATATGTAATATATATAACTTTTATGGGGTTTATTATGAATAAATATTTAAAGCTGCACATTGAAGGTGCAACAATAAAAAAAATTAACATAAGATTAATCAAAGAAACCATTATGGTGTTTGTCATAACGTGTGGATTCTTTTTTTCTTTGTTTTGTCTTGGCGCTACTCTTTGGGCATTCAGCGGATGAGCATTGAATTTGCTGCCCTTTATGTTCGTGAGGACAGTTCTTATAAGAAAAGATTAAATTGGGATTCATATGATATAAAAAGGGATGCTAATAATTTTTTAAGTGATATTCCTGTGGTTTGTCACCCACCATGTAGAACTTGGGGTAAATTATCTCATATGGCATTTAATGCTAGAAAAGATGAAAGTCAGTTAGCTATTAAATCAATTGATATTATTAGAAAAAATGGTGGAATTTTAGAGCATCCCAATGGATCAAAACTTTTCAAAGAATATTTACCAGACGTTGATGAATTTCCCGATGAATATGGAGGTTTTTCAATATTAATCGATCAATATGATTTTGGTCACGTTGCTCACAAACTAACAAAACTTTATTTTTGCGGATTGGACAAAGATGATTTGCCGCAACTACCTCAAAAAGATTTATCTACACATCTTTGTGAAAAAGGCAAAAGAAGATCAATATGCGGTAATGTTCCCGGAACAACTAGATGCACTCAATATCAAAGAGAATACACACCAGAAAAATTAATAGATTATTTTGAGAAAGTTTTATCAATAATCACTTTAAATAAATTATTTTGAATTTAAATTTTTAAAAACATCTTCAAGTTCATCGAGAGCAATTCTTAACAATTCAGGAGCTGCTTTCTTTGATCGTCGTGTATGTCTCGCCCAATCAGATGCAGAGTTATTTTCAATAACAACACTCCTGATAATTCCAAACGTTATCTTTCCCATCAACCTGGAGATCTTATTATAATCAGCAACACAAGCTGCTGCAAAGTCAGACATTTCGCTTTTACTTGATCCACCGATAGTTGGTTGCATATTTGATGTGACTGACATTCTTAAACCAGTGCCTTCCCAAATATGGTGCAATCGTTCTGCATAATGATAATTGTTTCTTGAAATAACGTTTTTGCGATAATAGATATCAATCCATCTTTGATTGACCACTCGCATTCTTTTTTTACCGGCTCTTTGTGTTTCCTCTTCGACAACCTCAAACTTATTAAGAAACTCCGGTGTTGGGAGTACCTTTTCCTCTTTTGGTGTTTCTTTACGTTTCTTTGCCATTAATTCAATTCATACATATCCATTAATTTTTCAAACGATCCGTCTTTCTTCAGCATCCCCTCTTTCATCTCTTCTTTTAATTTATCATAATTCAAATAACTAAATCGTGGATCGTGGCTTTTCTTTTGCACCCTCTCCACCAATGCTTTTATAAATTCTTCTTGTTTATAAGTTAAAACCTTTTTCTCTGATTGGACTCTCTGTCTACCAAACTTACTATTTGTGTTAGACTTGTGTTGATATTGTGTTTGGTGGACACTAGTGTCGTGTCCTGAGTGGACTGTAGAGTCCGTTCTAGAGTGGACTCCTGTGTCCGTTCTTGAGTAGACACTCTGTCCGTTCATGAGTGGACTCTGAGTGCTTTTTGATTGTCCTTTATGGATATCATATAATGGGAAATAATAGATGTTTGTCTTCCCAAAACCTCTCCTAACCTTGTTAATATAACCTACTTTTACAAGGTCGTTGATCTTGCGCTGCACAGTTCTCTCGTCACAACACGCTATTCTTGCGATCCTTTCCAAAGAACTCCACTCTGAATAACCAAGATCCTCGTTATAATGATCCGCTATAGAAACCAAGACAAGTTTTTGATAAGGATCTTTAGTGGGTTGCTCAAATGCCCACTTCATCGCATCAAGTCCCATCAGCCTCTCCTTTGGTTTTTTGGGTTGATAATAAATTAAAAAAGTCTTTCATATTTAAAACCGCTAACTCCGGTTTATTGTCTGCCTTAATAATTAAAGCATCGTTGTCCTTATCGCTGATCCAATCATATATTTTCTTAAAACCATCTTTGCGGCACTTAACCTCAAGCACCCACTCCTCGATACCATTATTGATAACGATATCTCCTTTAATTGCTCCGCCACCTGAAAGCGGTACTCGATATGCCTGGAGTTCATTTATAAGCGCTGCCTTGCGCACATTGTTTTCAGTTCGATAACCTTTGTCCCGGCTAAACTTTCCCATCAATAAAGTCCTCTGCTGAAACCTCGCCCTCTGTTAATTGATATATTTGTATGATTCGTCTGCCGGAAGGGATCGCTTTTTTATTTAACCATTTGTGAACTGTTGGTTGGGATACCTCTAAAAGCTGACTGAATTCTTTTTGTGATATTTGGTTTTCTACTAGATATTGTGTTAATTGCATATAATATTACCACATTTATTACTTTTATTATTACCTAATAGTAATATATATAACTTATAAATAATTTGGTCAAACAAAAACAGTGAAATACATATAATAATTTATTACTTAAAAATATAATTAACTAGATAATCAATAAATTAATAATATACTTGATTAAATATTACCTAATAGTTATAAGATGATTCATCTTGGGAGAAAGTTGGTGGCGTGGCTTGTACCACCAATTAAAAATAAATCTGGGGAGCAAAATGTGTATTAAAGTTTGTGAAAAAGCAAAAGAACAGAATAAATTTTTAAATCATTGTTGTTTGTCAAATCGTGGTTTTAATAAAAATAAAAGAAAGCCACGATGTTTAAAATTAATACATCGTAAATTGCAACATATGTTTGGATTGTCTAATCTTAAAGTTTGGGATAATCCTCCAATCGCACCTCCTTTATAATTTTAAATATATTTTTTTAAAATTAAAGGAGAGGAAATGTGCAACATTTAAATAATCTTCATAAGTTGAGAATAAAGAATAATTTATCTCAAAGTGAAGTGTCAAAACATTTAGAAATATCGCAGGGTTTATATTGCCGCATGGAACGAGGTGCGGTGAATCCAACAAAGTATTTAAATAAACTTAGTGATTTATTAAAAGCTAAACCAAGCGAGATATATAATAAAGACGAACATACTGAAGTATCAAATGTTATTCAGGCAGAAATACCGGTTAATTTACCAGTGTTTGGGATGCCAACATTATGCGGAAAAGGTGTGTATATATCTAATAAGTTTGCATCAACGACAGAAAGACCGGACTACCTTAAAGACAGTCCAAATGGTTATGCTTGCTTTGTTGTTGGAAACTTTATGCAACCACGATTTAATCATGGAGAGCTGATTTATATTGATCCGTCTAAAAAAGTGGTTATGGAGGATGAAATTATAATATCAACCTTTGTTAATGAGCAAGAGTTTGCTGAACTAAAATGCTTAATATCAGAGGAAGATGACCACTTTCTTTGCGGAACATATGACTCTGACGAAACAACCAAATATAAGAAAAGCGAGGTTGGGCGGCTGCATTCTATTGTTGGGATGCGCAAGATATATTAATTATTACCTTTTAAGTAATAACTTGTAATATATATTACTATAGGTTATAAAGAAGTATGTCTAATGCATACTTTGAAAAATATAAATTTGATGCCGCAGAGTTAGAAACCCGCAGGAGTTTCATTGGCGGTTCTGATGCAAATATAATCGCCTCAGGTAAAGCTGATGCCATTGACAAACTGTTTCTACAAAAAACCGGTGCGGTTGAATCAGAAGATTTAACTAACGTATTTCCGGTTATGCTTGGCAATGTAACTGAAGAACTTAATATTGAATGGATCGCACGTAAATATGGTTATAATATAACCAATAGACAATCTGTTTATGTTTCCAAAAAACATCCTTTTATGCGCTGCACCCTTGATGGTGTGATTGAGAACTTTGACAATGAATATGCAGTTCTTGATGCAAAATATACTATGGGCAGACCTCAAGCAGATGAAACGTGGTCTGATGTTATGCCTCGCTTAATAAAATCATACACACCGCAAATAAATTGGAATGCTTACATTTTATCAGAACATCTTGATAAACCGGTCACTCGTGGTGTTTTAAGCATCATCAGAGCCGGTAACGAGCCGGTCATTGAGGAAGTTGCTATTGATGAAAACTATCAAGCGGAATTGATACGTGTTGCGACATATTTTCACAGTTGTGTTCAGCTTGGTATATCACCTGAAGAAATTATAACAGACGAGCCACCTGTGCCGCCTGAGGACAGAAAACCATATGACATGGATGGTAATGAGGATTGGAAACGTTGCGCTGATAATTATATCCAAACAAAAGGTGCTGCGCTTTCTAATAAAGAGTACGAGACTAAATTAAAATCTCTTGTACCAAGTGATGCCAAGCACTGCTTTGGACATGGCATCAATATAAAAGTAGCAAAAAATAATCGTAAAACAATAGAGCTATTATAAGGAGAGGCATATGGCGATTAATGTACCAAAACCGGTGCTAGATATGTTAGACCAGGTGGGAATGACACAGAAACAAGCGATGTGGAACTGTCATGGTACTTGGGTTATGTATCACAAATCATTAGAAAAACTGGCGGCATTTAAAAAATTAAAATTTGATAAACCGGAGTTGATTCATCAGGACTTAACTAAAAAAGAAGTTGTTTTGTTAGTCACCGGGCATTGTGATGGTGTTTCTGAGTGGTCTTATGGCGAGGCAACTCCACTCAATAATAAGAATGCATATCCTTTCGCTATGGCGGAAAAACGTGCAAAGGATAGGGTTGTGCTTAAGTTATTAGGGTTTCATGGAGATATATACTCTGATGCTGAAATAGATAATCAAGTGCAAGAAGAATTAGCAAGTAGAGCTAAAAGACAAAAAGAGGATGGTGGTAGCCTCTCCAAGTCAAGCCACCTCCTCGCTAAAAAAGAGCCTGAAGAAACCAAACCAAATAAAACATTTGAAGAATATATGTTTGACCTTGATAAGGTCACAAATAACAAACAATTGGATGACTTTTGGAGAAAAGGAAAAAATGAGTTTCAAAAGGACTCTGATCTTTGCACACAGATGATGAGAGCTTGTGCAGAAAAACGTGTGTGGATTCAAGAGAAAGACGCACATTTAGCTGAAATGAATCAAGATATAAAGGAGCATTTTGATGGAGAAACAATATAAAAAACATGGTGTTGATGATAACACTATATCAATCAATAAAGTTGATATGAAAGAGGAAGAGTGGCACGACGATTATAAAGGGACTCTCGTTCTTGATGGTAAGCAATATTACGTCAACATGAAAATAAAAAGCGATAGTTGGATGGTTGGAACCTTTAAAGAAAAACCACCAAGAGTTGAGCAAGAGCAAACACAACCAATGCAAAGTCAACAAGCAGTTGATCCGGATCTTGATGATGAAATCCCCTTCTGATTTCCTTAAAAAAGCAGATAAAATGGTGGCAACTCGAGGTTCTCAATATGGGGACTTCCGAGATAACTTTAAAAATATATCTCATGGTTTTAACCAGGTGCTGAATCAAGAAGTTAAACCAAGTCAAGCTGCTTTGTGTATGGCGCAACTTAAAATTTCTCGACTAAAATTTGATGACAAAAACTTGGACTCTTGGATAGATGCGGTGGCATACGTGGCGATTGCTGCTGCTCTTGCGCAAAGCGAGGAGAAAAAATATGAAGTTATGCCCAAGTTGTAAGTCTTATCTTAAAGAACCAATAAAGCAAAAAGACGAATATTATTTGTACCATTGCGAGGTTTGCAAATTACACATATTTGATCCAACGGATAACGATAATGCAAAGCAAAAAAAGAAGTCTGTATGAGGCAATAACCAACGTTATGGTCGGCTATATAGTCGCAGTTGCTGCCAATCTAACTGTACTTCCTGCCTTTGGTTATCAGGTCACAATCTTTGATGGCGCTGCAATAGGTGTCATATTCACATTAATATCCCTCATAAGGTCGTATGTTTTAAGAAGGATATTTAATTATTTTGATTGAGTAATCATATCTGCCATTTTTTCGTAATCATCAGGTGCCTGCGCTCTGTCCTTATCAGCAAATGTGTAATGATGTCGTGCAGTGTTTGACCGCTTTGAGTGTCCCATTCTGTATTTGTTGGTTATTGCAGGAACTTGCATCCTCTCTTCCATAGTCGTTGAGAATGCCTTGCGGAAAGCACCAAGACCTCTGCCATCTCTATCTTCAGGATTTACCTTATATAAGACTCCTGAAACCTTACAATAATGCTTGATTTGTTTCCGCCAAGCATCCTGATCGCCATGTCTGCCGGTTGCAGAAGGAAAAACAAACACGTTGGAGTTACACTTCAATTGCCAATCTTTAAGCACCTCGTGGAGCTTTGTGCATAAAGGGATAATCCTTTCTCTAAACTGTGTCTTGGTAGGTCTTAATTCTCCTCGCCAAGCGGTACGTTTTACAGTAATTTTCATTTTATAAAAATCAATATCCTGCCATTGGAGTCCGGTCAGTTCGTTTGCCGCCATCCCGGTCAAAGCTGAACACCAAAATAAACTGAAATATAAAGGACTATCTTCCTGCGCTGCGGCTAGTAATTTGTTTATTTCTTCAAGAGTGTAATCAACCCTATCCTTTGAAGAACCTCTTATTATATCCCTCTCTGTCCTGGACACCGGGTTAAACTGCACCCAACCCATGCCAATAGCATATTTAAACATAAGATTTAAGGTTGATAAAACTGCCCGTCTTGTTTTCCCGGATAAACCTTTCTTTTTCATATGGTCAATGAAAAAATTAATCCTACCGGCATTTATGGTTGATATGTTTGTCCTTTCCTCAAAGAACTCACTTATATGCAACCTTATGTGTCTCTCGTCGTTTTCATAATGCCGCCTTGATATCCCGTCTTGGATATTAATAAATGTGGCTCTATAAATAAGAAATAATTTAACACAATTAGCAAAGTAGGTGGTGCTTTGCACACCACCATTCTCATCAATCATGTTTTTAATTTCTTTTACTTTAGCCTCTATTTTATCCTTTGATACTGAATAAGACCTTTCCTCTTTGCCATTCAATTTATAATAAATCACATATATTTTTTTGTTTTGATAAGCCACGAGTTTTGGTTTTGAAGGTTCTCTGTTATCCATTATTCGTCTCCCCAATCTCTGGCTTGTGCCGCCTTTTTGATTTCGTGCATTTGGTTTGTTAACTGATGCATTCTAGTCCAAATCAGCGTAGCCTCGTGTGCTGAGTATAAGTCTTTATGCTCTTTTATTGTGTTACTTAGAAAATCAAGGATTTCTTCAGCATCTTGAACATGAACTTTATTTGCCATTATGCCTCTCCATTGATTTCATTGAAATTTGGAAGACCTAAAATTTTCCACATTTTTTCCAGATTGTCTTTTCCGCAAGAAGTCATCTTTTGATGCTCCCAACCAAGATCATCTGCTAGTTTTCTTATTTCTCTAAGATCTTCTAA
>Ga0181394_1000177_pt1 | contig 27688 bp, 41 predicted proteins | sample 17SPOviralmetaG_FD_130123 | JGI IMG/M metagenome (GOLD analysis project Ga0181394, IMG submission 130123) | Marine viral communities from the oligotrophic San Pedro Time Series (SPOT) site, San Pedro Channel, CA, USA - 17 SPOT_SRF_2010-11-23 | ecosystem: Environmental > Aquatic > Marine > Strait...
AAGGAACAGGACCAAAACGAATCACTTGCCGGTTTTTTCAAGGGTCCCATGCACGAATGCTTTGTAAACGCAAGAAAAAACGACCGGTCGGCGGGGCCTGTGGCAAGCCCTATGGTTTCCCTTTGTGATCACACTTGATCGATCAAACGAAAACTTGTGATCACAGAACAAAAGCTAAGACCCTGACAAAACAAGCAAAACCCAATTTGTCAGACAGGCCCAAAAGAGGCCCGCACAATAGCCAAAAGCAAAAGAGGCTATCGACCCCTTTCGCCTTTGGTTTAGGTACACTCTGCGACCCGTTTTAGTGGGTCGCAAAGGCGATTGCTTTGGTGGTTTCATGCCAACATAAAGCACAAGAGGCGCAAGACTCCGTTTTGCCCTCTTGCTCAGGGCAAGCGATTGCGTCCCCTTGATCAATCAAGCGGTCGGTTAAGGGGTCATCAAGTGACAGGGCCGAGTCAGTGATCCACGGCTGACCTGACCATCGCACCCTGAACCGGTCAGGGAAACGAGTCTTGATTGCTTCAAGCGCCCGACCCATGACAGAGTCCTTGCGTAGGGCCGTGAACCCGAAGACATGCAAAGCCTGATACCTGAGTAAATGCTGATACCATTGGTCAATGTACTGGATAGAGTAAAAATCCCCTAACACATGCAAGCGCAAGGCAAAGGGTTTCCCCTTTCGATCAAGGGCCGATAACTCAGAATTGATTTGCATCTCTAAGGCTGGCCCTGCCTCATATCGGGTCGCATAACGCATGTTATTGCCAAAGCAATCGACCCAATGGATGCAATATTCTGGACACGTTGTGCGTTCTGCTAGTGTCAGGCTTTTGATCCGGTAACCTTTCCAAACCCCTTTTTTGATCACTTTGCCCAATTTCTTATTTGTCGAGTCTTTCAAGACACGTTCATTCGGCCCCATGTCTTCGACCCTTCGAACCTTGTAAGGGAACAAGGGACGGCCCTTCTGGGCCGCCTCTTTTGTCTTCAATCCGACCATTTGAAAAGCCCTTCTGTAAAATCAAATTCCGGTTTGACGGCTGCGGAAAGGTTCAAGGTTTGATAATGACCATAAAGAGTTTTCATTTGGTCAATCGCCTCTCGAAAATCCCCCGCCCCAAACCGGTCGACTCCGTCGATTAGAAGCCGTTCCAGCCGGTGAAGGGTTAGAACGTAGAGTCTGGCCTCTTGATCGATCAAGGGCCGTTCCTGTAGCCCGTCCCCTGAGCAATCAGGACAAGCCACAAAAGGCCCCTCTGGATCATTTGCGGAAAGGGCTTGAGTCACTTCCCCAAGCCCTGAACAATTGCCGCAATCGGTGAATTTCGGAATCATTTATAGGCCCCTTCTGAGTCACGGATTCTGTAAAGGGTCAGAACAGAAATACCGTAGGCCTTTGCTAATTGACCAAAGGACAAATGTTTTGCGTTTCCTTCACCTTTGGCCTTGCGTTCAAGCATGGTTTTGAGCAACTCCAGCCGCTTCCCTTTGATCTTTGCTGGTGCCCCTCTACTTCTGAATTGATTAGGGGCCTTCGGGGTTTCATGCCTATCAGTAAAGCAACCGGCGCAATTACCCAAAGATTCAAGGTTTTTTAACCGGTCGTAAAGATCTGCATAGGCCTTTGCCTTTGGTGCGTTTTGATTGAACCAATAAAAATCAGCATTTTTGCAAGCTTCAAGATATCGGGAAACGACCATTGCTTTGCGAAAATAGGCGTCTTGTTTTTCCTTGTCCGTTAAGTGTACCGGCGCAAATGTTTCGTTGCTTTCGCAATAGCTTTTATGAGCTGACAAAAGGTCGAACAGGTTTTTCTTCGTTAAATAAGGCATTTTTGACTCCATTGTTTAAATTGCCAATTGGTGCGGATTTACACCTAAAAACGGCCCCTTCGTTTGGGGCCGCTTTCCATCATAAATCTTTGTCTTGTCTCACTTCGACCAAATAGACCGGCTGGCGTCTATTTGCCTTTTCGTGATCGTTCAGGGTCGAACAAGATTTAAACGCACTAGCCAAGCTTCTATGCGCCTCTAGGGCCGTATTATTCTTTTTATTAATGACAAAATACGGCCCCGCAAATCGGTGATTTGTTTCCCCCATATCAAGCGGCCAAAGCTTGAAACGCCGGTGAAGCGATAACCTGATTGACCCGATTAGACCTTGCGTTCAGGGTTTCGGCTATATTGTCCTTTTTGGCTGAACCCTTCACCGTGAAACGTTCGCTTGAATGCGAAGACCAAAACGTCAAGCTTGAAGACAAGGCCCAAAGCGACCGGCCCCGTTGTGCCGCTTCTGTCTCGAACTGTTCCATTAAGCCTTTGGTCAATCGAAGGGACAAGCCAGCCTCTTTAAGGCATGTTTCGGCCTGTTCTGGTGTGATCGATCGGCCAGCCCATGCTTGCCAAATCTCAATCCGTTTTTTGTAATTGGTTGCTTGCTGCTCAATAAAATTGGCAAACCGGCCAGCGTCAATTTTTGCCGTATGTCTCTGTTTTGACGTATCAAAAAAGCCGGTTGTTAAACTATTCAGGCAAGAAACGTCACGAACTTCTGCCTTAAAAATTGCCGGTGTCGATCCGTCAAAGCTATTGATCACCGAAAAGGCAAGGTTCAACCATGTTTCTTTATGGTGCTGGCCGTAACGGTCGGACTGGTAACCGGTTGAGTCACGCAATTGCCTGATTGGTTCAGCCGCATTCGGGAAAGTATAAGTAAATTTACAAAAGGCCCCGTTGCCGCTTGTGTTCTCTTCTAGCTCAATTCCCTTCAAATATTCAGCCGGTAGGGTTTGCTCTAAGCTTTGGACCATTTGTTCCTGCAATGCCGCATTTTGCACAATGCCATACCGGTTACCGGTGCGTCCCAAAGCTTGGCCGGTGTCGGTCCGGTAAATGATCTTTGCAATGTGGTCAGGCACCGCTTGCAAATCATCAAGTGAAGGGTTTGGATTGGTGCAACCGGCCTTTTGAACGTAGGCGGTCGCATGCTTTGCTTCAAAATCGCATTGTTCCAATGCTGGAAAGATTGCGCCGGTTGCCTGATTAAATGACAGAATGTTTGATTGAATACCCATGATTGACTCCATTGTTTAAGGGTTTCCGTTTTGGTGTGAACACACCTAGAAACGGCCCACATGGGGCCGCTTTCCGTTGCGTTCATTTGTTTAAATGCTCAAGGATTGACGCCAGCAAACCGGCAATGATCAAGATTCCCAAAAGAAATATTGCAAGGCCCATTATGTCTGTTCCTCTACTTGTCCCTTTTCCATTTGATAGGTCAGGTTTTGTTGAGCGGTATGTAAAAGCTTTGTGATTTCACCGGTTTTTGTACAGGCCAAATCCAAAGACCGGCTTTCCCAATCGCCGGTGTCATGCATTGCCTGTTCTAGTAAAATACAAATCTGTTTTGCCTTTTGGATTTGCTCAAGGATTTTGTCAGGATTTGGTTTTGTCATACTACCGGCCCCAATATTACAATTGCAGCGGCTATTAAAAACAACATTTCAAACATTTGAAGACTCCTATTTTGCTTCTAAAAAAGACAATCGAAACCCGATTGCCCATTACAAAAGCGATTAGGCCCGAAACCAGTGTGAAAGTATTCAGGGCGGTTTGTCTAAGTGTTCCTCAAAACCTGCCCGATCCTATCAACTACCAGAACCCCGATTCAACTATGCTTGGGCGAATCGTCCCCGTGCCGACCCGTAGGCCGGTGAAACACCAAAGACTCAATTTTGGCCCATTGTCAAACAATACTTAAACGGACAAACCAAACCGACCGGAAAACGACCGGAAAAGGGGCCGGTTTTTTCTCTTTATATATAAGCGCCGTTTCAGGCCCTTTTTAATTGATCGATCAAGCGACCCAAAACCAGCAATTTTCGACCGGCCAAACCGACCCCAAAAAACGGCCAAAATCGGGTCATATTCAATTTTTGGAATATGGGCGCTGAATAGGGTGAATCACTGTGCAGGCGGTAGGGCGTGCCGAAAACCCGTTTCGGCATTCTGGGGCCATTTCTGGGCTTCTCAAGCCCTATCAGATTCCCGAAAATGGCCTTCAAAACAGGCTAGTTTTTAGTACACAAGCCCTAAAATTATATCCTGAAGTATAGGTTTTGAGCAAAAGAACCGGTCGGATAGGTTGACAGGGCACTTTTGGATACCGAATCGGGATGAGTCAACGTGACTCATGTTTTCGACCGGTCGGGGCCCGTATGGTCGAATTGACTCCAAAGCCTGACTCTTTTGGTCGATTGAATAATAAAACCGATTGAAAGAGTCAGGCTTAAAGGGTGAGTCAATTTGTCGGATTTAATAACCGACCAAAAGAGTCAAGATCAATAGCCGATCAAAAGAGTCGGGAATGATTCGGGGCCGTTATATAAGCCGCAACGATTCGGCAAGCAAAAAAGGGAGTCAAGAATAAAGAACAAACGAATCATAGTAAATAAACCACACTACCCAAAATACCTTGTCAACTATCCTTTTGAGATATTGACGGCATTTTTGGATCTATCCGAATCGGTAGTTTGGAACGAATCAGGAACGAATCGTGAATCTGGAACGAATCAGCAACGAATCATGAACGGAGAACGAATCGTGAACGAATCAGGAACAAAGAACGAATCAGGAACACTAGAACGAATCGGGAACACCCCTCCAGTGGAAAATGACCCCCCTCCAGTGGAAAATGACCGTGACCCCTCCAGTGGAAATATAGACCCCACCGTGGGAATTTAGTACCCCACCAGTGGAAAATGATCGAGGGGCCACGGTCTGAACTAAATATTCTACGGTCTGAACTAAATTAGCAGTTGACTCCACCCAGCGAATCGGAATAGCAATTTCACATCAGCAAGAGGAGAATAAAATGCTTGATGAAAGATTAGTCACCAATATCTGTGCAACAGGTAAGTTTGTCACTGTTACTTTCTTGACCAAGAGTGGTGAGGAACGGACTTATAACGGTCGCTTTAATGTAAAGAAGTACCTTAAGGGTACAGAGAAGTCAGAGACTGTTTCTCGTATGCTCCGTAAGAACAACCTCATCCCCATCTGGGTTGACAAAGATACTGTCAAATCCTTCAAGCCTGACCGTGTGCTTGAGATGGTGTCAGAGGGGCGGCGTTACTGTGGCTTAGGTCGGCTCTAGTGGAAAATGATCTAGAGAAGTTTATGGAAGAGATCGGGGTCATTGTACCCCGTTCTTTTCTAGAAGAGGTTGAGGATAAACCACAGCCTAGAGTTTTTGAATTTAACATGCCTGAACTAGATGAGAATGGAGAACCACCGTGGTAAATCAAATAGACGCAACTTTCAAAGGCAGTATGGGTAATGACTTGACTGTAGTTAATGCAGCCCGTGTAAGTTTTGGTAAGGAGAGTGAGTGGGACTACGAAGAGTCAGATGCCTATAGCTTCAAGCAACACATGAAAGATAAGGATAAGAAACTTATCAAGTACTTAGCCAAGCATAAACACATGTCACCTTTTGGACATTGCTTTGCATCATTCCACATCAAGGCACCAGTCTTTGTAGCTAGGCAGCTAGTCAAACATAAATTTCTGCGTTGGAACGAAATATCAAGAAGATACACGGATAGTGAGCCTGAGTTCTATGAGCCTACTGAGTGGCGTGGGCGTAGTGCTGACAAGAAGCAAGGCAGTGCTGGAATAGTAACTGTATCTGACAACGGGTTTAACGAGATTGCATTGACAGAGTATGAGTACCTACTAGACTTAGGTGTATGCCCAGAGCAAGCACGTATGGTACTGCCACAGTCTATGATGACTGAGTGGTACTGGTCAGGTAGCTTGGATGCATTTGCTGATATGTGTAACTTACGTTGTAAGTCTGATACACAGTATGAAACACAGTTAGTAGCTTGGGATATTTTCTTTGAGATGAAGGAGTTGTTTCCTGTGTCTTGGACGGCACTGACAGAGGAGATTGCTAATGAGAGGTAACATTAATGGTGCAATCAAGGCGTCAGCTATTGTAGCGTTACTGATAGCTGCGCCACCAGTACTGATAGCTATGACATATGACGAGTACCCTAAGTACTGTAAGCTGTCTATCTTACTGCCGTGTATAGGAGTAAACCATGAAGAGTGACATAATCAAAGTGACAGACATAGAAGAGCATGAGGATGGTAGTGCCACACTACAAGTAGAGTGTGATCCAGAAACCTTTATGGCTATCTTTAACGTAGGCTTTATTGAATTAGTAAAGGCTGGTTTAGATAAGGAGAAAGAAGGTGGGTAGATATGTTGTTCAAATAGAGATTGAGAAAGGCGAGTACACCTTTGTGAGAAAGGAGAACCCTTGGACATACGACACTAAGGTATGGGTCTTCACTAACCGTGAGGAAGCTGAGAAAGAAGCTAAGAACTGGAATACCGGTGTAGTGGTGGATTATTTATAATGTTGTTCTATACTGTCCTTGTCTTGAGCTACACACTCAATGGAGACTACCTTCAAGCGAAGGTGGTCTTCCCTAGTTATAAAGCTTGCGGTGATGCTTTACCTGACTTCTACGAGCCTATTTACGCCATTGATAGAGATGCTATCGGTCAGTGTCTGAAGACTGACGCCTTGTCTAATTCAGTAAAACCTAAAGTAAGACCAAAGATTCTTCTTGACAAGTGACAACCGAATCAGATTAAACCGGTATAATCCCTATACTAAAGTACGAAACTAAAGATAAAAAAGAAAACAGTAGATAAAGGAACTATTGTATATGTCTTGGAGAAGTCACGTTAAATGTCCTTATTCTGATTGTGGTTCGTCAGATGCTTTCTCTTACAATACAGAGAGCAAAGCTGGTAAGTGCCACAGTTGTGAAAAGAAATACCCTTCTGAAAAGGGTTACGAAAGTTGGGCCTTGGAAGAGTACCCAATCAACCAAAGAGGAGAAGTTATGATGTTGTCAGCCCGTACCGAAGAAGAGGTCTTTGAGGGGTGCAGGGGAATTACGTTAGAGACTATGAAGTTCTTTAATGTGTCAACTGTACTTGATCGATCAAGTAAACCAATTAAGCATGTTTACCCTTATCCTTCTGGTGGTCGTAAGATCCGTGTCTTACCAAAGGAAGGCTTCTTTCTTGAAGGTATGAAGACAGATGAGTTCTTTGGTCAGAACCTATGGAATACTGGAACAGGTAAGATTGTCACTATCTGTGAGGGTGAGCTTGATGCTATGTCTGCCTACCAGATGTGCAACAACCCTAAATTTCCTTGTCCCTTTATTTCTCTACCGTCAGCCACACCGTCACGTAAGCTTTGGGAAAAGACCAGAGAGTACCTTAACGGTTTTGATAAGATAATCTTGTCAGTTGACAGTGATGAGGCTGGTAATGCTGTTGCCCATAAGATTGCAAAGATGTTCCCTAACAAAGTCTATCGTGTCATCCATGACAAGTACAAGGACGCCAATGACTTTCTTCAAGCAGGGGCTACGAAGGAATTTGTCAATGCTTGGTGGGGAGCTAGGAAGTTCACTCCTGACAATGTGTTAAACACGACAAGCCAGTTTCTTAATCTGTACAACAAAGCGGAAGAGCATGTGTATGTTCAGACAGGTATTCCTGACTTTGATGATTTGGCATTAGGTTTAATGCAGGGTCACTTTACTGTCTTCAAGGCTAAGACAGGCATTGGTAAGACAGAGTTTATGCGTTATCTTCAATATCGCATTCTGTCAGAATACCCTGATGTCCCTATTGCCATTTGGCATCTTGAAGAGACAAAGCTTAGAAGTCTGTTGGGTCTGTGCAGCTATGAGCTACAAGCGAATGTGACAAGGAAAGACCTTATTGTTGACAATGGCTACGACGAAATTGTGCAAGAGGCTATATCTAAGATCACCAAGGATGAGATGCTGTTTCAGTTTTACTTAAACGATGAAGATGATCCCCTTCTACTACTGGACCAGATCCGTTACCTGTCACAAGCCTGTGGTTGTAAGTACATCATGTTCGAGCCGATACAAGACGTAGCAGCCAGCAAGAACGGTGATGAAAGCAAGGAGACATTCTTAGCTGACATGGCTATCCGGTTGTCAAAGCTTGCTGCTGAATTGAATGTTGGTTTGATTACGATAGCTCACACAAATGATGACGGTGCTGTTAAGTATTGTAAGATGATCGAACAACGTGCTAGTGTCGTTGTAGAGCTTCAGAGGGACAACATGGCAGAGGATGAGGATGACCGTAACACGACACGGCTTTACATCACTAAGAACCGTCCCACAGGAGCTACAGGATATGCCGGTGAGATGTCATTCAGTCCTGATAGCTTTACCTTAAGGAATAAGTGGACAACATGAAGATAGTTGCCTGTGATATAGAAACGGATAGCCTAAATCCAAAACACATCTATGTTGTCTGTGCTAAAGATCTTGAGACAGGTAAACTGTACAAGTTTATTAATTTAGACAAGGATGTATCAGAGAAGGTTCGGTTTAATGACTTTGCTGCTTCTGTTAGAACTTGGGTTTTCCATAATGGTCTTGGTTTCGATGTTCCTGTTATTAATAAGTTTATGGGATCAGGCACAATCAAGCCCTGTGATGTTGTTGATACTCTCGTTGTTTCCCGCCTTATTGACTATAACATTCTTAACGGTCATTCACTAAAGGCGTGGGGTATTCGACTAGGTTCACATAAAGGAGAGTTCACAGACTTTGCTGGTGGTTTGTCTGAAGAGATGATTGAGTATTGCTTTAACGATGTTGAGGTCACAGCTAAAGTTTACAATAAGTTCAAATCAGAAATCCAAGACCCTCAGTGGAAATTAGCAATGCGTACTGAACATGACATTGCATCGACCTGCGAGGAAATGACAGGTATTGGATTTAAGTTTGATCGGTCAACTGCTCAAGAGATGTTATCTGAGATGGAAATGCGGATGTCAGAGCTTGAGCAAGAGTTTCAAAAGATCTGGCCCCCTAAGCTTGTTGAAGTTAATAGATTGAAGTACCGTGAGAAAACGGATGGTACTCTGTTTGGTACTGTTAAGAATGCTTTGGCTAAGTACCCGAAGTGTGAAAGACAAGGAGAAGAGCTTGTTTGTTTTGACTACAAGACCTTTGAACCGTCTAGTCCAAAACAACGCATAGAACGACTATGGGAAGCTGGCTGGGAGCCTGTCGAGAAAACAAAGGGGCATATGGAATATGAAAGACAAAGGTGAACACTACAAGACCTATGGGTGGACCTGTAGCGAAACTAACCTCAACACACTACCTGACACGGCTCCAGAGGGCGCACATAAACTGTCAGAGTGGCTGACCCTACAAGGCCGTAGAACAAGCCTTGTGGAGTGGTTAGGACAGTGCAAGGACGATAGTCGCATTCATGGTCGTTTTATGCACATTGGTGCATGGACAGGACGTATGTCACATCAGGCACCCAATCAAGCAAACATCCCGTCTGCTTTTCACGGTGATCCTAAGACTGCAGTGGAAAGTGTGAAGCACAGGTATGATGGCCCTATGAGGAAATTATGGTGTGTGGATGAGGGTAATTATCTAGTCGGTACAGATGCGGAAGGCATTCAGCTTAGGATCTTGGCACACCTCATGCAGTCTCGTGCTTATGTTGATGCTATTGTCACTGGTAAGAAAGAAGATGAGACTGACATCCACAACGTGAATAAAAGAGCTTTAGGTATCCCGCATGTGACAAGAGACATGGCTAAGACATTTATCTATGCCTTTCTCTTAGGTGCGGGTATTCCTAAGATCGCAAGTATCTTGAAGGTTAATCGGACACAGGCTCAAGGTGCTGTTAATAACTTTCTGGAGTCTATCGACGGACTTAAAGAGCTTAAGAAAAAGAAGATCCCACATATTGCCAGAAGAGGTTACTTTACTGGTCTTGACGGGCGTAAGGTAAAGGTTCCTAATGAACACAAAACACTAGCCGGTATGCTCCAGAATGGCGAGAGTGTGGTTGTTAAACATTGGGTGCTGGAATGGAAAAAGGCAGCAGAGAAGGAAGGCTTAGACTTCAAGCTGATCGACATTGTACATGATGAAGTGCAGGTCGAAGTACCTTCGATGGAAATAGCTGAAAGGTTGATTAGGATACAAAAGGAGAGCATGAACAGAGTTAGAGATAATCTTGATGTCTTTTGTCCATTGGCAGTTTCGTCAGATATTGGAAGGAACTGGTATGAGACACATTGACGCATTGCGTAGTTGTAATATTTGTGATATAAGACAGATTCCAAAAGGAGAATCACTATGAGTAAAACAGTGTATAAAACGTATGATGGAACATCCATGTACGCACAGGTCTTTGAACGTAACCGTGACATGGGTAGCGAAGCATATCCTTTGACGGATGTTGACGGTCAGTATAAAATTCAACTTATCTTTGATGAGGGCATGAAGAAGAGAATGATAGCTGACGGTATTCCAGATGTCATCTTGGGCAATGAGATGTTTAAAGAAACAGAGGATGGTTTGTATGGTTACACATTCAAGCGCACACATCTTCACAAGAGGTTTACCAATGACGATGGGACACCTCAAGTAAACGGCCCACCCAATGTAGTTGATTGGAAGGCATCCCAAGAGAACAAAGTAGCAGTGCCTTGGGACGTTGAACAAAATATCTGGAATGGTTCTAAAGTTAAGGTAAAGGTTTCGATCTACAAAGGTCGGGTCAATATCGTAACATTAGAAAGCGTTGGTGTTGTGGAAGCAGCCGAAGCCCCTGAACGTGATGAGGCTTTGGTCTGGTAGATGGGAAAACTTACTCTTAAGTACGAAACTACGGTAGAGGAAGATGGTAGAGATCACTCAGTGACCTTTACAGAGAAAGGAGTGGAGACGATGGAAGATTGTCTCCTCTTCCTTGACGAAGCTGTAAATGGCTGCGGTTGGTCTTACTTGTCTTATTTAATTGCAGTATACGACACCGGAGAAGAAGTATGCCATCCATCGAATCTCTTGTAGCAGACGTAAACCATGTCCTTCAAACAGGTGAGGGATATACAGAAGAAGTGGCTGAATGGGTATCGGAAGATGTCCGTAAATCTCTTCTTCGTCAAATGAAGAAAAGAGAAGACAAAGGATCTCTTCGTCTTTCTGGTCTTGGAACAAAGTGTGAACGTAAGCTTTGGTACACTGTCAACAAGGCAACCCACCGTGAGAAATTGACAGCTTCTACCCTCAACAAGTTTATCTTTGGTGATCTTACCGAAAGCCATATAATTGGTTTGTGTATGGCTGCTGGGCATAAAGTAGAAGGGATGCAAGATCAACTGAACGTAGAAGGTGTCTTAGGTCACCGTGACTGCGTTATCGATGGTATGTTGATTGATGTTAAGTCTGCCTCTAGTTTCAGCTTTAGGAAGTTTAAAGAAGGTAAACTGAGGGAAGAAGATCCCTTCGGTTACATCAGTCAGTTGTCTTCTTACCTCTACGGTAGCCTTGATGATCCTCTTGTCACAGAAAAGAATAAAGCTGGCTTCTTGGCCTTTGACAAACAATTTGGACATATAGCTTTAGACATCTACGATCTCTCACCAGAGGTAAAGACCAAGAAGGCTGAGGTGGAAAATTGCAAGTCTGTCGTGAAGATGGGTAAACCCCCTGCAAGGGAATATGAGCCTGAGCCTGACGGTAAGAGTGGTAACACTAAGCTTTGCACCCAATGTAGCTACTGTGACTTCAAGAAGATCTGCTGGCCTGACATGAGGACATTTATATACAAGGGTGGTCCTCGTTATCTGATTAATGTAGCCAGAGAGCCAAGGGATGTATTTGAGCTATGAGGCCACAGTCAGCTAAGGCCAAAGGCCGTATCTTTCAACAAGACATACGAGATCTAATTCTCAAGTCATACCCGCAGCTTGAGAATGATGATGTCAAGAGTACAAGTATGGGAGCCGGTGGGGAAGATGTGCAACTAAGCCCAGCCGCCAGAAAAATACTTCCGATACAGATTGAGTGTAAAAGAGTTAAGTCAGCTAAGACTATCTATGGCTGGCTTGACCAAGCAAATACACATGGTGATTACTTACCTGTTGTTTTTATTAGAGCAGACAGAGAAAAACCTCTAGCGATTTTACCCGCAGAGGTTTGTGTAGAATTATTGGAGCATTTTAATGGGCAAAAGAAGTGAGTTTGAAAGAGTAGAACGAGACTTCTACCCGACACCTTTCTCTGCTGTCTTGCCTTTATTCGACCATCTACCTTTCTCAGGAAACTTTGCAGAACCGTGTGCGGGTGATGGTAGGTTAATCAAACACATTGAGGACAACTCTTATCTGTCATGTACACTTGCTATAGACATAGAGCCTCAGTGTGACCGTGTATCAAGAGCTAATTGTTTAGACTACGACTTCGATCCAGTTGACTTCATAATAACCAATCCACCTTGGGATAGGAGACTTCTCCACCCTATGATAGATCACTTTATAAGGTTTGCCCCTACTTGGCTCTTGTTCGATGCTGATTGGATGCACACCCTACAGTCAGAAAGGTTCATGCTTTACTGCTCAAGGATTGTTTCTGTCGGTAGAGTAAAATGGATCGAAGGCAGCAAGAGTGTTGGTAAAGATAACTGTGCTTGGTACTTATTTGATGTTGAAGATGAAGGCCCGACAGAATTTTACGGGAGAATAAATTATGGAAGATGAAGAAGAGATCCGTGAAGACAGCTATAACGTACACCTTCACATAACAGTAGACAAATCAGTATACTGGCATCCTGTGTCAGAATCTGCTGTTCTGGACGATTTACAAGAGCATATAATTGATGCTATAGAAGATATAGGGGGCATCGCTGTGATGTCCTTCGACGCAGAAAGGGAAAAGGAATGATTTCAATGCGAGAATACAGAGAGATTTTAGACACATACTCTGATTGGGTAGAGGGTAAGATCTTGACGAAGGGTAATGATCGTATTTTTGAAAATACTTTAGGTCTTGTCGGAGAGGCTGGGGAAGTAGCTGAAAAAGTAAAGAAGATGGTACGTGACAAAGCACGTTATTCAAATGAGGAGTTACTGAACGAATTAGGAGATGTCTTGTTTTATACGACAGCTTTGGCTAACCTCTACGGTGGGACACTTAAGTCTATTATTGAACTCAATATGGAAAAGCTTGACGGTCGCATGGAACGTGGTACACTAAGAGGCTCTGGCGATAACAGATAAGAGGAAAAGAGGATGTCAAAAAATAATCACTTGCCTACAGATTATCAAACTTTCATAGCAAAGTCTCGCTATGCAAAGTACTTTGATGGCAAAGGTCGTGAAGACTGGTCTGAAACAGTAGAGCGTTACATGGATAATGTTGTGCGCCCTAAAGCTGGTAAGGATAGCTATGTTAATCAAATACGTGATGCTATCCTAGATCTAGAGGTTATGCCTTCTATGCGAGCTATGATGACCGCTGGTAAGGCATTAGAGAGAGACAATACAGCAGGGTATAACTGTAGTTACCTACCCGTAGATGACCCTAAGTCCTTCGATGAGGCTATGTTCATCTTGTTGTGTGGTACTGGTGTCGGGTTCAGCGTTGAACGTCAGTTCATCAGTAAGCTCCCTGAAGTTCCTGAGTTGTTTGACAGTGAGACTACAATCGTTGTCAAAGATAGTAAGGAAGGTTGGGCTAAAGCTTTCAGACAACTATTGGCACTCCTTTGGGCTGGTGAGATTCCTCAGTGGGATATAGGTTTGGTACGTCCTGCGGGGTCTAGACTTAAAACTTTTGGTGGTAGGGCTAGTGGTCCAGCACCTTTAGTTGAATTGTTTAACTTTGCTATCACCACATTCAAGAACGCACAAGGGCGTAAGCTGTCTAGTATTGAGTGCCACGACTTGATGTGTTTCATTGGTCAGATCGTTGTGGTTGGTGGTGTTCGTAGATCAGCCATGATCTCTCTGTCCAACCTGTCTGATGATCGTATGCGTCATGCTAAGTCAGGAAGCTGGTGGGAGACTGCTGCACACCGAGCATTAGCTAACAACAGTGTGAGCTATACAGAGAAGCCTGACATGGAGACATTCATGCGGGAGTGGCAAGCTCTAGTGGAAAGTAAGTCTGGAGAACGTGGTGTATTCAATCGTCAAGCAAGTAAAAAGCAAGCTGAAAAGTATGGTCGCAGAGATCCCAACCATGAGTTCGGGACTAACCCCTGCAGCGAAATTATACTTAGACCGTATCAGTTCTGCAATCTTACGGAAGTGGTCATTCGTGCTACGGATAGTGTCGAGGATCTGGAACGAAAAGTCCGTCTGGCAACAATTCTGGGAACTATCCAGTCATCATACACAAAGTTCCCTTACTTGCGAAAGGTGTGGTCTACCAACACAGAAGAAGAACGATTGCTTGGTGTGTCACTCACAGGGATAATGGATAATAAACTGACAACTTCAGAAAACAGGGGGCTAAAGAAGACCCTTGAGCATTTACGTTCCGTGGCTGTTGATACTAATGCTGAATGGGCTGACCGTCTTGGTATACATCATTCTACTGCGATTACATGCGTTAAGCCTTCGGGGACGGTATCACAACTGGTGGATAGTGCCAGTGGCATACATGCTCGCCACAGTCCCTATTATATCCGCACTGTGCGTGGTGATAATAAAGATCCCCTGACACAGTTTATGATTGATAGAGGTATCCCTAATGAGCCTTGTGTTATGAAGGGCGATACAACAACTGTGTTCAGCTTCCCTGTTAAGTCACCGGCAGGGGCAACCACTAGGAACGATATGACAGCCATAGAACAGCTAGAGACTTGGTTGACGTATCAGAGGTCATGGTGTGAACACAAACCCTCCGTGACAATATCAGTCCGTGATAGTGAGTGGATGTCTGTAGGCGCATTTGTTTACGAACACTTTGATGAGATGTCAGGGGTGTCATTCTTACCTCACTCAGATCATACTTACCAACAAGCTCCTTATCAAGATTGCACTAAGGAAGAGTATGAACAACTGTTGGCTATTATGCCTAAGAGTATTGACTGGTCTGAACTTTCAGAGTATGAAAAAGAGGATAACACAGCCGGTAGTCAAACAATGGCTTGTTCTGGTGATGTGTGTGAGATAGTGGACATCACGTAAGGGAAAGATATGATAAAAGTCAAAGTAACTGACAAAATGTTTTTGTCTGCTCGTAAAAAGGCAAAAGACTTAGGCACTTTAAAGAGAAGTTTTATGGGTGGTCAAGGAAATCTTGTAGGTTTTGTTGGAGAAGAGATAGCTCTAAAAGTTTTAGGGGGAACCTTTTCCAACATTGAAAAAAACATAGACTTTGACATTACGTTAGAAAACGGTAAGACAGTTGACGTAAAGACAAAACGCACGACTGTCGAGCCTAAGCCCACTTACGATTGCTCTATAGGCACTTACTACAAGCAGAAATGTAACTACTATGCTTTTGTTAGAGTTTTGAGCGACTATAGTCATGGGTGGTTCTTAGGTTTATACGATAGCAAAAAGTATTATGAAGATTGCACATTCTTTAAGAAAGGATCTAAAGACCCTTCAAACAATTTTACATTCAGGTCTGATGCATACAATATGAAAATATCTGAATTATTGTTAGAGGTGTAACATGGCGAAGTGGGACTTAGGTAAGCTTGACGGTAAAGCAGACCCTGTAAATAAGCCATTACACTACAATCAAGCCGGTATAGAGTGTATCGACGCAATAGAGGCTATGACTGAAAATATGTCAGGCAGTATCGCACCTCATGCAGCAAACGTCTTAAAGTATATGTGGCGTTGTGAGTACAAGAATGGCTTGGAAGATATTGACAAAGCTTTATGGTATCTTAATAGATTACGGAAACGATGGGTGGAGTCACATAAATGAATATTGACGTTACTGTTTTTGAAGTTCTTGTATTGGCACATTTAGGTGTCACTTTATGGTTGTCTTGGATGGTTGTAAAACAGCAAGAGGCAATCTCAAATATCTACGCTGCCATAGCAGCTATGATAGAAGAGGAATAACATGAAAGGAGTTTTATGTGTGGACCGCAATAATACTTACCTGTCACTTAGACACTGCCACTTGTAAAAGTGTGTCACCGCCGTCTCTTTATACTTCAGAGCAAGCTTGCTTAAACTCTCTAGCTTTAGGTATACAGACCCTAGAGGGGAATAGGTGGGTAGTTAAAGACTACCTCTGCCATCAATGGGGTAAAACCTCATAAAGAAAAAGGCCCCAAGGAGAAATCCAAGGGGCCTTAGTTTTGGGAGGAGTCAAAAAGTCGATTAGAGGAGCAACCGACTAACAACACCTTATTTTAAGCTTGCTTCTGTGTCAAGCATTTATTTACCGAAGAATTTAGATACTGACCTAATTCCTATAGAGGCTGATACGATCCCACCAAGGGAATACTGATACCATGTTGGCATAGTCTCAAGTGCTGCAAAACCAGCTTGTACTATAGCATTACCCCAATCACCACAAAACGCTAGTATCAGGGGAATACTGAAAAGTAGGGTTATCCACTCATCTTTCCAGCTATTCTGTGTAGCCTGTATAGCAGCTAGATCCCAGTCTATCTCACCTGTAAGCTGTTTCTTCTTAATCTCAGCCTCAGTTAGTTTGATCTGTGTCTTACTGTCGATTACACTTGTAGCTAGACCAACTACACTACTTAATATTTGTCCTATCATTTGCTCTCATTCCCCAGCCAAACGGCAAAGGCTCCCGTTAAGGCTCCAGTTACAGTTGCTGTAAGTGCAGTTGCCTGTGATGTCATAGCCTCTGGTGGTAACGACATAAACCACTCAATCACCCTAATGTACATACCTGTCATAACTAACATCATTAGTCGTGGTAGTAGTTTCCAAGCTAGTATAGTTTCCATATCAAACCTCTATGTTTAGAGTAGTAGACTCTGATTTTAAGCTATAGGTTTCTGCACCAAATCTATCGTACCCTTTAGCTAAATCCAATCTTTGTTCCCTGAGAGACTCTAGGTGTGTGTGGTTAGCTCTATGTTCTTTTTCCACTCTCTGTTCTACTAAGTGGTTATTGATACTCTCACGAACCCTAGATTGATGATGTATATCACTTGCTATATTGAAAGGCATTGAGCCAATACCTTGTAATCCGTCAGACATTTATAACATTCCCTTTGATGACATTATAGCAAGAGTAACTATTCCTGTGATTATTGACAGAACTATAAGAGTACCCCCAATAACAACTACCTTCTCCACTAGCTCTTGCTTACGAAGTTTATCAGCAGCTTCTTTCTCTTTACGTTCTCTACGTGTTCTAGCTCTTATTTCCTGTAGTTCACCCCAAGCGGAGTAACCTCTAGTAGCTATCACAATGGCTCTGAGTTCTTCTTCAGCGTCCTTAGCCTTCTGTAGCTTAACGAAAGTCTCCATACTGTTCTCATCATCGCCTGAGAAGAGACTGTTCTTCTTCTTATTGTGGTTGTTCCTTAGTTCATCGACACCATCAAAGAACTCACCAATTTGTTTAGTAACTGAGACAAGCTCTTTACCTGCACTGACAGCAGTCTTGACCGCAGCTAGAGCGGTGAATGGGTCTACCATAACAATCCTTACTTATCACTAGCCATTTTTTCTACTGATTGTCGGATTGCTTTAATGTTCTCGTCTATGCGGGCCATAGATATTGCTTGCCTTTGTGTGGCATCTTCTACGATAGATATTCTTGATTGTAGGCGCATGATCTCTTCACCATTACGTTCAATGTCTGACATCATCATAGAGACAGTCCAAACTATAGCTGCTGCTTGAGCTATAAGGCCGAAGATAAGGGTTATAGGTACACTCCTAGAGAGGTGCCAATTATCTTCTTCTCTACTCATGCTGGGTAGACTTTACGATCAAGTTCAAAGTGAGGGGCATCATAGAAGCTCTTCCAGTCACCACCCCATACGATGGAAATGTCAAGCTCTTCTGCTGCATCCTTCATGGCTTCAGCCATAGTTTCAAACCTATCTAAGTCTTCCCAATCTACAGGCCAAGGAACCATGTCTACAGCATGACCTGTGATGTGTCTTGAGTTTAGTGTAGTTGACTTACCCTCTTTGAGTAACTGTCTCTGACGATCAATATGACGTATGCCTTCAATGACTGTGAAGTCTACCTCAGTGATCTCTATTGCTTTCTTCACTACAGCTTGCATATCAGGGTGTACTCCTGACAAGTTCTGTAAGCTACGTGTTCCTAGTTTGTATGCCATATTATTACTCCGTTGGTTTCGTAGGCCAAGTTATTGTTGAGGGAAACCCTGATTGCTGGGGGACATTCAATAGGTCTGTTCTGTATTGCGTCCATTCCGCACGTTTTGCATCTGTCATATCGCCCCACAATAAGGGGTTAGAAACTACTGGGTCAACTACAATAGAAAGTAACTTATCCCTCTCTCCTCGCGCCTCTATCGTCTTTGCCTCGGTTTTTCTGGCAATATCTTCGACCCAACCACCATCAATCCAATCGTGATAACAATCTGGACGCTGTGGGGTTTCGATAATTACATCTTCTGTTTCAAGGCTACTTATATATTCTGCATTTGAACTTACTGGAAACATCAGTTCAAAATATTCATTTTGAGTTACATTGAAAAAATACATGAATGCTCCTTACGTTAGACTTCCCAAAACAGTGCAGCTTCCAGTCGAGCTATTATCTTTATAAAACTTGCCTCCTACTGGGACAACAGTGCAACCTAGAATTTCGTTTCGATTATTATCCCTCCTTAAACCTACCCTTCGATAAGAATGGTTATTGCCAATTTTAACATATAAACTTCCATATCCACCTCCAGAAGTTTGCTCAAATACTACAATAAATACGGGGCTAGGCCCATTATTAGTGTAAACAGTATTCTGGGTCATATTAAATACACTGCTGCTAGAAAATTCACCAAGCGTAGATCGCTTAAATTCCGCATCAGTCTTTAAAACCACAGGATCTAAGCCCGACGTTTGGATCGTACCATAGACAACCCCAGTGCCACCCGAACCGCCATTACCGCGACTAGAGGACATACCAGAGCCACCCGCACCAATGGAAGAAATACTCAATGATACATTTGTTGCCCCAGAAATATCATAAGAGTTTGAAACATGAGAACCAGCGCCACCGCCAGCGCCACCTTTCCTTGGGGTTGTCCAAGCAGAAGCGTCACGCCCACCACCTCCGCCGCCGCCAGAACCAAGAGAACCCGATCCCCCTGTTTGACCAGCACCACCCCCATATCCTCCAGAAGCCCTAGAACTAGCTTCCCCTGCGTCACCATCCGTTTTAGCCGCACCGTAACCCGTACCCGCCGAACCTCCAGATGCTGTAACGACGTAGCTTCCCGCTTGAGCGCCACCAGTAATCGTTAGCGTGTAAGATGTATTCCCGCCCGATCCCGCTGATCCAGATTGGCTTTCCGCACCCGCACCCCCGCCGCCACCTCCGATTGCGTTAATAGTTACGCTTTGAGCGTTTGGGTTAGTACTTCCGCTCTTTATCAATATTGTCTGAGTACTTTGCCTATCAGATATAGAAACCGCGCCAGTAGATTGCTTTGTAATAACGGGTTGAATGAGCTTTGTCTGTTGAGGAGTTATTTCAATCCCATGCTCATTTGATGTGCCAGAATTAGATGTAGCGGTAAAAGCAAAGGCGTAGTTAGTTGCACCAGTTCCTGATGGGTTTCCAAAAAATATCCCATCTGAAATACTTGAATAATCAGACTTACCTATACGCCAAGCCGCTCCATCTAAAAGGTCAACATCTTTATTTATTATAAGCTGATCTGCGGTTATTTCATTTGCCGCCAGAGATTGAGTTAAAACCTCCTTAGATAGAACCAAAGGAGAAAATATAGCGGGGCTATCAAATGTGTCCGCATTATCCGTCCAATCTTGGCTTGAATATCCCCACGACCTTGCAGAAGCTTGAATATAAGTAATATCAACCACTTGACCTGATGGAACAGTAGTAAGATTAAAACGATTTAAGAATTGATCAGTAAGAGATATTGAAGAACTATTCCCAGAGCTGTCAACGGGGGATGACAAAAAATCCCCTGATATTAATTGTCTTCCATCATAAATAATTTTTGTTTGGCTATCTGGGGTATGACCACCAGAAACCGTAAATACCGTTTGACCTGACACTGTGGTGAAGGATTGATTTTTAATAAATACAAACCGCGCCCAAACAACAGAATTTTGAGGAATATCACTCATTTCAGCAAGTAAAGGATTTGCTTCTATGAATGCGTTATCTAGCTTTGTTTGAGTTGTTGAGTTATTTGGCCTTGGATCAGTTCCAACCGTTGGCCCCTGATTGTTTTCGTTATTCATGTAAATATCAGAGCCGTTAAGCGTTATGATTAACCCGCTTTGACCCGCTGGCCCTTGCACATCAGCCGCAACCGTACCATTACTCTCATTACTGAAAACAGAAAGGTTACCAGAGAAATCTCTAGCTTTGATTTTGTAATAGTGAGTAGAGTTTTGGACCAACCCGCCATGTACTATGTTTGTACCCGCTGATGCCCCTATTTTTGTAAATGTGCCACCACTTGAAGTGCTGTGGTAAACTTCCATAGCTTGAAAGTCTACAGGAGAAGAATAGCCTTCCCAGTTAATTTCTAGTTGTTTAACCCCAGCTATAACTGTTGGCGTTGTAGGTTTGGCTGGCGCTGTTGTATCACCCCCAGAGGTAGCTGTAGCAGTAGAATAAGCCCCTCTAAAACTACTGACTGAGACACTTCTAACTCTTGCAGTATAACTTACCCCATCAACCACTGGTGATAACAGCGCAGAGGTATCTGAACTGATAAATGTTGTTCTGTTTGCGCTACTTGTTTGACCCCACTCTATTTCATAGTGACTGACAAAAGCATTGGTAGGGGCAGTCCAACTAGCAATTAAACTATTTATAACAGTTCCATCACCCTGAACCTCAGATCCACCATCAGATAGGGCAAGGTTTGTAATAGCTGTGCCAGCGGTAATGCTAGGCAGGGTTGTATTGTTGCTGATAATATCTGTTTCTTCAGCGTTCCAATTAAATGCAGCAGCAGATGTTTCTCTTAGCGTAAGAGTTACTCTTAAGTCGCCAGCATCTTGATTAGAGGCAAACTTCCAACCAACAACCTCAAACTCTTTTGCGTTAAATCCATATCGAGCATTGGTAATGCCAATAATATCCCCGACTTCAACCTCAAGCGCCTCTAACCCAAAGTCAGCACTAAAGGTCATTTGCTCACGACCTCTATACAACGTCATCTTGGCAAGCCTTTGTGCCGTTGCAGAGCTTGTCGTAAATGGCAACTGAAGGTCAAGCAACGCTTGTTCCCCATTGTCCTCAGTAACAAATGCAGCGCCTGTAACTTCTGGGTAATCAGCACTGATCCAACCCTGTGAAGCGTCTATAAATGTACCTCTGACAGTGTTAAAGTTATCTCGCATGGTAATACGAGTATCTAAGCTAATCGGACTTCTTAGGTCATCTAGTGTTAATGTTTTAACTGGTGATGAGTAAGCACCAGCTTTTAGCTTCCAGTATCCAGAACCCCAAAATAACGTACCAGCGCAAGCTGTGACCATATCACCCAAAACATCGCCAACAGATCTGTTTGCTTGCACTATGCCGTTGAGGGAGTAGCGCTTTTCTGTGCCACCACCATCTAAAGTAACGTTTTCATCACACTCATTGGCGGCAGCGGAGAAGCTCACATCATCTATAGCACTGTCACTGAGGCCATATGACGAAGTTAAAAAATCACGAATACAAAGTGCAGCATTACTGCTGTAGCCAGTGGATGTTGTTCTAGGGTCGTAAACCTTTTTACCCTGCACAACTGCCGTAACAGTAGGTAAACCATTTACAAACACATCTTGGTCATATTCGTACCTGACGTACAGATAAGCTATTCCTAAACCCTTAAAGGAACTTGTTGCACTGGTTTCAGACACCAAATCACTGTCTGCTGTAGTCTGCGAGCCATCATACTTCTTTATACGGATCTTGCTATCCCAATTAACTTGCTCTGAACCAGAACCTGCTGTTGTGACAAAGTTACCACTGAATGTAGCTATTTGGTCATTAATATAAATATCACCAATCGAGTTTACTTCGTGACCGGCAAGGCAAATTATTTGATGTAGATATACATTGTCAGAGCCAGTAGTTTCATAGAATGTAACTATCCCACCCTTACGAACCTGACCATAAATAAAATCCTGCGGGGCAATTCCAGCAGTGCGATTGACTAGAATGCCCGAGCTATCTAACGCACCAAAATCAGGCTTTGGAGTTAGTGCGTTTAAGGCCCAAGATGTAACGGCTGTGATTGCAAGATAGCCAACAACTCCAGCAACCGTAACACCAAAAGCTACAACGGTAGCAGCAGCAGCAGCACTGCCCCCTAAGCTTGTTATTATAGCTGTTCCAACAGTTACTGGATCTCTAGGAACTCTATCCCAATCATTCCAGTTTTGAACTGTGTAATCACCTAGCTTGTACTTACTCATATCTCTTTAACCCATGCTTGGTGAATGTAATCTAGTGGTAAAAACAACATGCCCTCTTTAGATAGAAAAACAGCTTTAGTGCCAGTGCAGATTCCCATAGCTACGCCTATAATCCATCTCTGTGCCTCTTTGGTTGTAACCAAGGCTCCAAGAGGCGGGATGTGGCCTATACGATGTAGCTTCTTATCTACAGCAGATGTGAAACTAGAAAACCCAAACTCTTTCTTTAATTCACTTCTACGAAAAGTCATTGAACCATTCATATAACGACCAAGCCAATCATCAGCCCAACCTTCACCATACATGGCTTTGTAAGCGTTATTGGTAAATGTAAGACAATCATGTTTACCCCACTCAAAAGACTTATCTCTGACAGATTTGAGATAGTCGTTTAAGCTCTCTCTCTGCCCCATACTACATCCTTGTCTTGTAAATCTGTAACATAACTAAAGAAGGTATCACCAGTATGTCGAGATAAGTGGTTCTCTTCTGTGTACCTTCTATTGCTGGCTTTCTCTAATCTAATAAGTTTACTCTCAACAGCTATTGAGATAACACTTGTCTCTCCACTGTCCTCAATAGTCATTGTGTTCATAAGACCACTAAAGACTTCTATCGGGATAGGTGTATCTGTTGTACCAAAGTAGACCTTACACTCTCTTCTTTGATAAGGCTCACTAAGAGCTAGAGTTACAAGTGTAGATGGCACACCAGATAGAGATAAAGTTATACCTTTAGCGGAAAGATCACTAGCTTCTTCAAGTCCACTGACAGTTAAAAGACTACCCCCGCCAGTATAAGTATTACTAAATATCGTTCTTTCACCGTAGCCAGTCCATAGCCTGATAGGTGTGCTATCAAAATCAAGCTCGACAGCATAATAAGGGTGTACTTCTGGTTGACCAAGAGATGTAAGTAAAGCTGATGGTATTGTACGGCTCATAGTGCCTCCACTGCTCCGAATGAGATCCCATAGAAACTAGCTTCATTTATACTGAAGCCTTGTTCGTTAGAGGATAACCTAAAAATGCCTTTAGTATTCTCTACAGTAACAGCAGCGTCGTTAGCTATAGTGGTTCTAACATCGGGCCATATGTCAACTGTAGCTTGACCAGAGCTATTGGTATCTACATCTGCTAGGACTTTAAACAGTTGTCTACTTGTTCCAGTACCTACTTGCATGTAGTCACCAGCTTTAAGGTATCCTGTCTGACTTGCAGGGGCACTATCAATAGCAAGTGTGTTTCCTGATGATGTAGCCCCATTTACTAGTATTGTATCTGTGTCTCTAGCTGAACCTCTGGGTGTTACAGCATTAGGATCACCTAAGTAGAAAGTCCCTAGTTGCCCCTTAAGGGAAATAAGCCAAGCTACCCACTCTTCAGCTAAGTCCCTACGAATACTGGGTAGAGTAACATCAGCTTGCCAAGACTGACCAGAGTAAGCATGAACTTGAGTTGAGTAAGTAAAGGGTGACCTTGATACAGCTACAGCATTGGTTGCCCTAAATTCTATCTGAGCTATACCAATACTTGTAGGTAAACTTAAAGGGTAACTAATAGCCATTACGAGAATGCCCTTCCATATGATCCACCACGCCTCTTAGCATCTACTACAGCAGCCTTAGCACTGTCAGCTATCTGAGGCATAAGCTGTTTAATCTCAGCACGTACAGTCTGTTGTACGCCTGTGGAGACATTAATATTTTGAGTTACGTTAATAACTTCACCACCTACACCCTGACCTTTAGTGTGATCTACGATAGTCTCTCTAGGGTGTAGCATAGCCATAAAGCCACCCTTACCGTCTAAGCCACCTGATCTTGGGCCTGAGCCTGTGTATCCACCACCGTCAAAACCACCTGAAGGTAAGTTTGGCCCTTGTACTGGCCCAGCTAAGGCACCCATTATACCGCCTTTAATAGATTGAACCATTTGCTCTACTACAAATATTCTGTAAAGCTCTTTGATAATATCCCTAGCCATAGCTTTGAAGGAATCTGTTACTGAAGTAGTACCATCCACTACAGACATAAAGAAGTCATCGAAGGGTGCAGCTAATTGGTCAGCAGTACTCTTTAGCTTTTCAGTTTCTTCGTTTTGCTTCTGAATAGCTACCCTTAACTTCTCTCTTTGTTCTAGCTCTCGTTGTCTCTCAGCCTGTCTAGCGGCAGCTTCAGCTTTCCTTGCGGCGGCGGCAGCTATCCTATCTCTCTCAGTTTGACCTTGACCAAGTTGGTTCATAGAGGCTTGCATAGCTCGCATGAAACTTAATTCATTAGCTTTTGCAGTTGCAATATTGTCAGCCTCTTCTCTTAGTTGTTGGCTAGTAGTTAATTGCTCTCTTAATATAGCAGCGTTTTCTACATTAATATTGTTCTGAGCTATGTACTCTTCTAACTTCATTAGCTCAAGTTGATTCATGCCTCTCGCTAAAGACTGCTCATCTTGGTGGAAATTGTTCTTAACTGTTAATAAATCTATTTCTTCTTGTAAAGTTTGAAACCTTGTGTCGTAAGCATCTTGAGTCTTCTTTTCTTCAGCAATAACCTCTTGTGCCTTCTTTATTTTGAGAGCTTTAATTCTCTCTTCCATCTGAGACACTTCATCAAATCGCTTTTGAGCAGCCGCTTGGTTAGCCGCATTAACAGCCTTATTACTTGCTTCAGCAGATTCAGTAGCTGCTTTTTGTCGTAATAGTCTCACTCTTTTAGTAGATTCTTTTACATCAGATTCAGCTTTTTTCAACTGCGATTCTAAAGTTTCTATCCCAAATATATCAGTAAAAATAGTTGACTTGAGTAGCCTTGGGGCTTTATTAGTCTCTTCTAAAGCCTTTTTAACCCTGTCTAATTCTTTTCTAGCTGTTGTTAAATCCTTTTTTGCTTTCTCAAGAGACTCAGAAGATAAGAGTTCCTCAACAGTCATACCTGCTGCTGCTGCTCTTTGAGTAAGGACAAACTTCTCAAGAGCTTTGTCTAGGCTTTCTATCGTACTTTTAGCTGCATTAGCTGACTTTGCTGTCTTATCTAAAGCCTCATTGCTTCTCAACCAGTAAGCACCAAAGGCTGTTACTAGAGGAATAATAATACCGAGACTAGCAGATAAAGCAATAGCAGCACGAGCCGTTATGCCAAGCTGGGTAGCTACAAGGGGTAGAACACCTACAAGCTGAGAAGCCTGTTGACCAAAGGCTACAAAACCGTTTGTTCCAGATTGTATTTGTACTATGAAGTCACTTACTTGATAACCTAGCTGTTGAGTTGCAACGCCCATGTTACTAGATCTCTTTTGAGCAAGTAAAGCACCCTGACCAAACTTGTTAAAAGCGACATTGGAAGTTTCCCCAAACACTTTCATTCGGGAATTTACCACATCAAACGAAGCCTTACTCTCTCTGGCAAACTTCTTAGTCTCGTTTGTTGCTTTTACTAACTGGGAAATATCTACCCCAACAGTTACATCAGCTTGTGCCATTTGCCATACCCATAAAGACTACATCTACACATTTAACAGCTTCTACTTCCCAAGCAGATAAAGGTGTTTCAGTAAGCTCCTTCCATGTTTTAATTTCTTGATAACTTAGCGGGTTGGGGCCAGAGAAGCCCATACTTCTGCCATTACTTAATGCAATAAAGGCAGACCAAACATGAGACATAAGCAATGGGAAGTCGGGGCCATCTAATGCTTTTGGTCTGTGTCCAGTCTGCCTCTCTACTTGCTCTAAATGTTCACGTTCTGATGTGCCTGACTTGTCGGGCTTACTGACAGAGAACTCATGTTCTGCATACTCAACAAGATCCCTAATCAAGCCTTCATAAAACTTAAGTAGTTTGCAACTTCTTCTTCTATTTGGCCTTTAATCCAGAAGACCTCTTGATAGACCTCTTCAGCTTTCTTAATAGACAGCTTAGGGTTTTCACCTTTATACAATAAGTGCCACTCTTTTGTAGTTTTAGCTAAAAGCTCTATACCTACTCGATCTAGTTCTTCTGCTGTAAACTCCATCCTACCCTTACTCTGGGATTGCTTAAGGCGTTTGTTGGTTTGCTCATAAAGCACTTTTTTATACTCTTTAGAGTGTGGTGCATAAATTGTGATAGTCATAGGTTTCTTCTCGTCATCACACAAAACACTGCCATCTGAAGGGTGCGTTAAGGTAACAACTACAACATCACTTGTCGGGGTTAAATCTAGTAAGTCCATGTCGAGTTTCCTTATCGGGGTTAAAATTGTCGGGTTAGTAATTAAAGGGGAAGCATCAGACCCGACACCAATGCCTCCCCACCCTAGCTAGGGAACTTATGCAGAGCGAGTAATAACTAAGTTACTTGCGTCTGTCGTGTTGTAGAGTGCTACGAATGACATAGAGATGACACGGCTAGTTGGGCCATCTACACCTACGTCTGCACTGTTAATCTTAGCCCGTGGGAATGCGAATTTAAGGGTATTGCTACCATCGCCCACAGTTACCTCAAGCTCAGTTTCTGTTTCATTTAAGAAGCGGTTGATTAGTGACGCATCCTCAAAGTAAGCTGAAAGAGTACCTTCTATTTCTGCACGACCAACTTCTAATTGTGGCGCACTATCACTGCCAATTACAAAGGTAGGTGCGAAAGAGTTAGTCAGGGTAAAGTCCATACCAGTTACGATAGCTGATGTAGAGGGTGTACCATTGACGTTACCAATAGCTAATGTACCTGAGTAAGCATCAAATGGAGCAGCACCTGATGCAGCATTCTGTGTCTTCTCAGTAGCACTCATGGTCATGTCTTTACCAACCATACCGTAGGTAGCTGTTACCATCTGATTAGGGGCTAGAGAGATACCCATAGTAGAAACTGTCATACCTGTAAACAAACGAGCTTGGTCGATGTCAGCAGCATAATCTTCGATAGAGAAGAACTTAGGTGCTGTACCAACCTTAAGGACGTTATTTGACCAAGTGGACAACATAGCTGATTCTAGGAATGCATCGTAGTCAGCATCACGTAAGTCAGCTACAATATCACCAGCAGCTTGACGGTTACCATGACGGTCAACCCGAGGCATACGGTCAGCTTGGATGTCAGTACCAGCTACACGATCTTTGCTTAAGTTTAAAGAGTGTGTGCTGAAGGGTAAGTTTGTAAAGTTACCAGCGGGAGTCGTACCAAATGTGCTTTCCACAATGAACGATAG